>PJTZ01000054.1_pt1 | contig 145937 bp, 106 predicted proteins | sample 1512131 | NCBI WGS metagenome assembly PJTZ01 (sample SAMN08177679, study PRJNA422409) | Soil metagenome, whole genome shotgun sequencing project. | reverse complement strand
GAGCTCCAGCTCTTTTAGTAATTCATCGTCTTTGGTACTCATTTCTCTACCCCTTTTTTAATTCGGCGATTCCTACCTTATTTTGGACTACAAAGATACGATTAAAAGACGACATACCCTAAGTTAACACCCATTCTAACCCACATTTTAGTAAAAAAAATGACAAACGTCATTTCTGCGCTTTTAAATGCACCCTACTCCTTCATTTTTGACATTGCTATGATTCAGAATAACATTTAACAATACCATAATGATTATTAAATAAATTTTATCTATAACAAACATGCGATCATGAAGTTTTTTGTTCGCCAAACATTATTCCGTATATTTACATTCTATAAAATATAATATTCACATTAGCTGATTATAGAAATGCCATATCAACCAGATAAGACAGATTTGAAAATTCTGAAGCTCTTACAAGAAAACGGGAGAATAACAAACCTGCAGTTAGCTTCAAATATCGGGCTTTCGCCGGCTCCTACGTTGGAGCGGGTACGTAAATTAGAAAACTCGGGATTTATTAAGAGTTATCACGCATTCGTAGATGAGGAAAAGTTAGGGTTGGGTATCAAATCATTCATCCAGATATCGTTGGATTTTCATACCCACAACGCCATCCCAGAGTTTGTGGAAGCTGTCAAGACCATCCCCGAGGTAACAGAATGCCACCATGTTACGGGCAATTGTGACTTTATGCTAAAAGTCTATGTAAAGGATATTAAAGCGTATGAAGCGGTGATTATGGAAAAAATATCAAAAATCCCATTTGTTAAAACCTTTCAGACTATGATGATCATGTCGACCAGCAAAAAAGAACCTATAATCCCTTTAGAATACTAAATAAAAAAAGGAGTTTCATGCAGTCAAATACAACGTATAATGACGTAGCCCTTATTCTAACATGGCCTGACGCCACCATCAGAGGGGACGAAAAGTGGATGATGTTTTTTAAGAAAATCGGTATCGTAAAAAACTTGAATTTCAAAGTAGGCCATACAGGTATTGTTATAATTAAACGAGAAACGGGCGAGATGCTCTTCTATGATTTCGGACGTTATATTACGCCCCGAGGATATGGTCGCGCACGTTCTAAGTTTTCAGACCCCCGTCTAGAGATAAAACTGAAGGCGAAGTTTGAAAACAATAATATTACTAACCTTGAAGAAATTGTAGAGCAGTTTGAGGCATTGAAGCCGGCGATGTATGGAGAGGGCATTCTTTATTTCTCTATCGCCCGTGATATCAATTTTGAACTTGCAAAAGCTTATGGAGACGATTGTGTACACCAAGGCACTTATCCGTACGGTGCGGTAGCGCGCAACAACAATAATTGCTCACGCTTTATCACACGCATGTTAATACGCTCTTCCAAACGGTATAATTGGCGTCATAGTATCAACTTCCCTGAAACTATTAAAGCGAGTCCTATCAGCAACGTAGTAAATGCTGTTTCCGATCGAATGGTGTATTCGTTTACACCTCAACATGGGTTAAAACATTTTAAAATGAATCGCTGGCAATCTTTTGGTTTCTTATTGAAGAAACTGGGTGACAATGTAACGCAAAAGAAAGCAGACCTTTTACCTAACGACTTGATCATTGGTTGTATGAGCTTTGTTTCCAAGCCGATTTCCGTACCGAAGGATGCACAATATCTCGGTGGCGTTGGGGATGGTGCGTGGTTCTGTATTCAACCTGCGACAGAGGATAGAGTGGTCATTAGACGGTTTACATCAAAAGGGGAATTAGAATATGTTATTCTAGGCGAAACAATGGAACCTCTCAACCTTTCACAACCTTTTGAAGTTACATACGACAGTCACCTGCTCTTTACACACATTAAGCAGCAAGGTAGAAAGATACGCATCAACCATATACAGCGGCTTCCGAATGCAGACTACCAGTTTAAGCATTTGAAAGAGTTATTTGCTTAGGAAATCGGAGCATCTTTCTCAAAAGCTGGCGATTGTCGTCGTCGCTAGGGAAAAGAATGACGGTACGGCAATCTGGGGAACTCAAATTTGCCAATCAATAGGTTTTCTCCCTTTGGACTGCAAATAAGCATTCGCTTGAGAGAAATGTTTACAACCAAAGAACCCCCGATGTGCCGATAGCGGCGAGGGGTGAACTGCTTTTAATATTAAATGTTTTTGTGTATCGATCAGCATCGACTTCTTTTGCGCGTAACTCCCCCACAACATAAAAACTACGTTTTCCAATTTCTGAGATACCAAGTGGATGATCTGATCGGTGAACTCTTCCCAGCCCCTTTTTTGATGGGAAGCTGCTTGATGTGCTCGCACGGTGAGTGTTGCATTCAGCAGTAATACACCTTGTTTAGCCCACTTCGTTAGATCTCCCGAAGTAGGGTATTGAAATCCCGGAACATCAGATGTCAATTCTGTATAAATATTTTTCAGTGATGGCGGTAATGCTATTCCTTTCGGCACAGAAAAGGACAATCCATGTGCTTGTCCGTCATTATGATAGGGATCTTGTCCCAATATCACCACTTTAATATCTTCAAATGGTGTCAGCCTAAAAGCATTTAACACGAGATTTTCAGGGGGAAAGACCAGTGTCTGTCTTCGCTCGTGCTGCACAAAGGTGGAAAGGCTACGCATGTAGTCCTGTTTAAATAAAGGTTTTAAAATGGGTTCCCAGCTGGGATCATAACGTTCTGCCATAATTACAAAAATACAATTTTACAATTTTATCACGCAAACAAGTTGGATAAGCTCCAAAATAACCGGATATTTGTCGTTAGTTTTAATTTACGCAGTAAATATATGTCAAATATAGTTCGTATTATTCTTAGTAGCGTTCTTTTAATAGGGACAGTAGCACTATTTTGGTTCGGTCATTGGGGATGGGGTATTTTAGGAATTTTTGTTACCATTCTGGCTTGGGTTACGGTGTTCTTCAATGAGAATATGCTCATCGCGCAATGGTATCTTAGAAAAGAAAACATGGCTAAAGCGGAACAATGGCTAAGGAATATTAAGAATTACGACAAACAACTAATTAGCGCACAGCATGGGTATTACCACATGCTATTGGGTATCTTGGAATCACAACGCGCGCCACTGCAATCGGAAAAATACTTTAAGAAAGCTTTGTCTTTGGGCTTACATATGAGTCATAATATTGCCTTGGCAAAATTGAGCCTCGCAGGTGTAGCCATGGCAAAACGCAATAAACGTGAAGCCGAGAAACTTTTGGCCGAAGCAAAAAAAGCAGATAAAAACAAATTACTTGCCGATCAGATTAAAATGATGAAAAATCAAATGGGTCTAATGGATAAACAGCAATTTAGGTATTCCAGATAATTCCTCCGGAATACACTAAACCTATTACTTTTTATTTAATCCAGGAAGGAAGCTTTCCCAATCTGTTTTTCAGCTGGGCTTCATATAACGATTCCGGAAATACTTTTTTACCGTTTGATTCTTCGTACTTTAGCTGACTGCCGATAAATTTGGTGGGGGTGCCGTGAAAGCCTACCATAATTGGAAAAGGGATTTTCCAAAAACGTTGATTCGGCCAAAAGTCAAACTCCGGATAATCCGTATTGGTCTTTTTGTAGTTCCAGAACACGAGATTTCTCATATGGTTGGGCATGTTCCCTAGTGAACCTCCTCCTCGATTCATCATTAAACCACCTGTTACATTATCCAATAACGTATTGCGTGGTTGCGAGGCATGGCTTTCAAAGCAGGTGGTTGCCGGATAGTCTACTTTATACAAAACGGTATTCATCGCTGTTTTAGACACGCCAACCGAATGCCACATAGACGCCTTATCAGAAATATTACCGAGCAATACATTTGTTCCGCCTGCGTTAGTAATAGCTCCATGCCCGGCATTTCCGGTAATTTCGCAATTAAGAATAGAAATATTCGCTCCATTATTAATTACTGCCCCTATAGAAACATTGGTAAAACGGCAGTTGGTCATCCAGGAATTTACAATTCTTCTAAAATTAACCAAGGTATAACCGCTATCATCCAACCAGGAACGATGATGTACAAATGAATTTTGATAATTTCCTACAAATGCAATGTCTTCTATGCCCACCTCCTCAATTTTATTGTATTTGGCAAATGCCCAGTTTAATTTTGAATTAACAGGATAAGGTAAAGGTTGGCTTAACGTAATCATATTACTTTCTATTTTATTGATTTGAAGGCAAAAAGATAAATCTACACCGTCATTAACCAAACTTTTCCATTCCGCATTTACTTCATAAGTACCTAAATCTAATCTAAGCGCATCCGCATCTTTGCTGCGCATAGATAACAGTAGCCAATCTCCGCCCACCAAAACTCCAATTTGATCTACTTTTATATTAAAATCCCCAACAGCTGCATCATCTGTTATTTTGCCTATTTGTTTCTCTCCGGATTTACTCCCAAAAATAAATAGCGGTGGCGTTGCCCACATCTTCGTGGTATCACTTGGCTTTAAGGGCTCTTTCATAAATAACGCTGTACCTCCAGCTCCACTTCCACTGCCTTTAAAAATAATATTGCTGTTGCTAATCCAAATAGAATTTAAATCATCATCTACATCCTGTGCAATAAATGTACCCTTGGGGAAATAGACAATGCCTCCATTCGTTTTACTTGCAGCCGCTATTGCTTTTTTTATTGCTTCTTTATCTGACTTGTCGTCGTTTGCGATTGCACCAAAATCTGTAATATCATAAATAGGCAAACCAGAAGATTTATAATTTATTTCCTTTTCTCCATTTCTATAACCCGCATAAGAAAAATCAGGCAATATCGATTCTTTTGGATTCGCTTTATAATCTGTAAATATCTTAGCCTCTTTTTGTGCAAATAAATTTCCAGCAAAAACTAAAAGTAAAACGTAAACTATTGATATCTTTCTCATTATTACCTTTCTATGTTAGTGATCTTTTTTACTATTTTAATTGATGATATCTCAATAGTGCTTCCAAGAAATAATAGTCGGCATAAATCAACGGCACATCGATCTCATTATTGTGCGGAAAACTTCCCACAGAGTGTTTCAAAATAAAGCCTGAATTTGTTCCCGGCTCTGCCAAATATTCCTCGCTCGATAAAGATTTTAAAATATGCTCTGCCGCAGCGAAATATGTCTTTCCCTCTTCCTTTGTATAGGTACTTAATTCTAACATGGCCGATGCGGCTAAAGAAGCTGCTGACGCATCGCGAGGAATATAGTCTAACTTATTCTGGCCTTTGTAATCCCAGTCAGGCGTGTAACCATGCTGTTCTACATTAAAATCCCAATAAGGTATCTTATCTTCCGGCAGGTTTGGATGATGGATAAAGAAATCCGCCACATTCTTCGCATGTTCTAAATATTTAGGGTCTTTTGTTTCGCGATACATCAACGTATATCCGTATATCGCCCATCCCTGCCCTCTTGACCAGGTAGAGTTATCTGAATACCCCTGATTGGTTTGTTGGTGCAATACTTCGCCTGTTTTTGCATCGTAATCAACCACGTGGTACGTGCTGTAGTCTGTTCTGAAATGGTTCGTCATTGTCTTGTCTGCATGTGAAATGGCGACATTTCTGTATTTCGGATCTCCGGTGAGTTTAGACACGTAAAAAAGCAGTTCGAGGTTCATCATATTGTCTATAATAACCGGATATGTCCATAGTGTTTTGCCATCCCATGACATTTTATCATTCCACGATTTTATTAGTCCCACCTTTTCATCATACCTTGTCAGTGCAGATTCCGCCGACTGGATCAATATTTTATTATATTTATTGATCTTGGCCGTATCTTTTTCCAATCTTACGGCATTTCCGTAAGAACAATACATAACGAAACCAACATCGTGATGTTGCGTCAGGAATTTGGCTTCTTCTAAAGCCTCTGTCCATTTTTCTGCCGCGGCTTTCCATTCCGGTTTTTGGGTATACTCATAGATGTACCAGAGCCCACCAGGGAAAAAGCCTTGTGTCCAATCCCAAATATCGGTTCCTTTTACAGATCCGTCCGGATTAGTCGTACGGGGGAAATTTGTTAGGTCAGTGGCCTGATTTAACATCATTTCATATTGCTTTTCTGCTACAGTGAAATCATCTTTCACAAAATTATCTTCAGAACTACACGAAGAAAGCATCGCCGTACATGCAACAAAACTTACAATGAATGATTTTTTTAACATTACTTCTCTTTTATATATTTTTTTATTTGATAGGTTTTATAATTTTTTTAATTAGGGATTGACTACAATCTCAAATTCTTTAATAATTTTCTCCCCTCCGTACACATTTTCGTTAGATGCGACAAAAGTCACCTTATACGTACCGGGTTCGGTATAAATATGACTGTATTCATCTATACGCGTGCTCATATTTTTAAGGGCAATACCCCTATTTATATCAAAAATATTCAAATAATTTTGAAGCGAAACCGACTTAGACACCGCCCATATCAAACTGGCTTCATTAGCGGCGGGAGCATTTTGAAATCTCAAGCCATTAACATTATACGTAGGGGTTATTCCACCAGAAAATTTAACAAATGTCCACCCCATCCCGGTCATATTATTGATAAGCAAAGGTTCTTGCGTAGCAATATTTATTGATTCTATATTAAAACTCTCTATCCACCATCTCGTCTGAACCTGGTTTGTACCTGCATTCGTTTTATATTTAAAAGCAAAATAAACCGGTTTAGATCTATCCAACACAAGTCCTAAAGACTCTAAATCATAAATGCTTACTGTTCCTGAGAAAGTATAATCGGTATTATTGTTCATAAAATCCGACCATATAAACTTGCTCGATACATTTACCCAATCTTCTTCTTTAATACCGGCAACGGAATAAGTTTCATCAAAATTTTGGGTCATATATAACTGCAGCGAATTAGGATGTGCAGCCTCGGTTCCATATCTCTTTGAAGTCGAGAAAGCCAGATTCATTACACTCCCGTCCCCTTCTATAGTGACACCCTCACGTTTCACATATACATGCCCTTCTTCACCAGAGTAGAAAGTTAATTGATCCGGATTACCGCTTATCTCAAAAATTACGGTATCTCCTATGTTATAGGATGTTTTTGCTACGGATATATCCAACATAAGTTCTACTGCTTCTTTTTTATTACAGCCCGATAACCCCAGAGCTACAATAAATAACACCAATATCTTTTTCATTTTCATTTTTATTTATAGGTTACCAACCCAGATTTTGTGTGATGGCTTTATTTAACGACAACTCGTTTAATGGAATGGGTAATACCACATTTCTTGCGGAAACATTTCTCGGACCAAAAGCCGTATATTTACGCGCCTGTGGTGAATTGGCTGTGATATCACTTGCCAAATTATGCATGGTTTCTACAAAAATATTCCACCTCACCAAATCAAACTTTCTCAATCCCTCATAAGCCAATTCTCTGAAGCGCTCATTTCTGATAAACTCCCTCATTTTAGCTTTATCTCCTCCTATTGTCGCCGTACTATCGATAGCATTTACCCTATCTCTTACCATTTTCACCTTCAACCCGGCTTCATTAACATCATCCAACTCGTTTTTTGCTTCCGCATACATGAGTAAAACGTCAGCATAACGCAACAACGGGAAATTGATTGGGGTAAAGTTTTTATGGCGGGGCAATGCTACTTCATAATTTCTTCTCAGTTTTGCCGACAGCCTATTATCAACATCTGGTCTGTATACCGCAGCCCCCGTCGTATTATTATAACCGTATGTTGCAATATTCCAATCTCTTCTTTCATCTGTATCGTCTGCGCCATAGTGGTCATATAGTTTTTTTGTCGCCAAGATAAATCCGTAGCTATATCCCAATGAATCCGGTCCGGTCTCGCTTGTGAACTGAATACCCGCGATATTACCATGTCTTCCGGCTGCGAAGTCTCCTGTTCTATTTCCGTAAAACTCTACTTCCCAGATAGACTCATCAATATTATATTTATCTCCTGCCATGTCTTTAAACAACTGCTTATAGTCTGCTACTAACTTATGCTGATACTCGCCATCCACAGGGTTAATCATTTTATCTGTCCATTTAACGACATCAGCATATTTTGAAACGTCATTCAAAGGTGCTCCAGTCATTTTAAGATATACACGCGCCAATATTCCCCTCACCGCAGACTTCGTAACGCGACCGGCATGCCCGTATGCGGTAATTGGTTGTACCATGGCTTCCGCTTCTTCCATTTCGGTCGTAATAAAATCATACAATGCTTCTAAAGAAGCCCTGGGAACATCCACCTCGTTTACAGAGTAAGTTGGCGTTACCTTTAATGGAACGGCTCCGAAGTTGCTGGTTAACATAAAATAATAGTAGGCTCTTAAGAACTTGGCTTCTCCTTTAGCTACAATTCTCTTGTCCTCATCCATTTCAGCCCCATCTATTTTATCTAACAAGACATTGGCTCTTTCTATCCCTTCGTACAGGTATTTCCATAGGTTACGCACCAATTGGTTAGAAGAGTCAAAGATATATACTTCAGGGCCTGTTAATGCAGCGCTTCTCTGCCATACACCTTCGTCAGACATAGAAAGATGATAGGGCAAACTATTGGCGTAAACATCCTGGTAAGCCATAACAGCGTATACACCTGTTAAACCAATATTCACATCAGATTCGTTCGTATAGTAGTTGTCTTTAACGATAAATGTCGGTTCTTTTTCCAAAAAGTCAGCACAGCCGACTGTGCTTAATAAAGTTGCTCCCACAAGCCCGGATAATATGGTCTTTCTAAAAAGGGGTACTCTTTTCATATCTAAATTTTTCAATATCTTTTTCATGATCTGTCAATATTAATATTATAGTGAAAGATTTAATCCGAATACGATTGTTTTTGGCCGTGGATATGACGAGTAATCAAATCCAGGTGTTAAACCCGAATACATGACCGAAACCTCCGGATCGTAGCCGGAATAATTGGTCATTGTAAACAGGTTCTGCGCTGATGCATAAATTCTTAAAGACATTATTTTGTATTTATTAAGCATGACCGGATTTATCGTATATCCCAAAGAGACCGTTTTTAGCCTCAAATATGAACCGTCTTCAACTACTCTGGTTGAGTAAGAATTGGCTACCGGTCCCTGTCCACCCAATCTGAACATTTCTGTATCCCTATTATCCGGCGTCCATCTATCGGCAAATGTTTCAAATTGATTGGTTCTCGCTTTTACACCATACTCAAACATTAATCGGTTGGCATTCAAGATATCGTTTCCGTAAGACCATTGCAAGAATATATTCAGATCGAATCCTTTATAATTGAATGTATTGGAGAAACCACCTTGATGTAACGGATACCCTCTACCAATGACCGTTCTGTCGTTGTCGTCAACAACGCCATCTTCATTTAAGTCTCTGTATCTGATATCTCCAGGCCGAATGTTTTCCCGTGGATTACCATTGGTTGGAATAGTCCCTTTTAAAACACCTAATGAATCAAAATCCTCCGGTTGGTAAACTCCATCCCAAATCATTCCATAAAATTGACCCAAAGGCTGGCCTATCTTGGCTATGTATAAAGGTACTGTTGTATAGTCTTTATCCCAGTCCAACGCACTTGTTAACGATTCCTGGTTTTGGGTTAATGACAATACTTTGTTTCTGTTAAAAGCGATGTTAACAGACGAGTTCCATACAAAATCTTTATTTCTGATGATATCACTGGATAAGCTCAGCTCCAGACCTTCATTACTTGTACTTCCTATGTTTTTAAACGCCGACGCATACCCTGTAGATGTCGGTAATTCTGCATTCAACAACAAATCAGTCGTTTTCTTTTTATAGTAATCCGCTGTAAAGTTTATTCTTTGGTTAAATGCACCTAAGTCTAAACCGATATTACTTTGAGCAGTACTTTCCCATTTTAAATCTGGGTTAGCTAATGAGCTGATAAACAAGCCTTGTTGTAGGGAGTTGCCGAAAGGATAATAACCGTTATTATCAGGCCCTACATTATCAAAATTTAACCGGGCATAAGTAGCGTATTCAGAAACCCGGTTGTTTCCGGTAACACCATAACCTATTCGTAGTTTGGCATCTGTCAGTACATTCTGGTTTTTCATGAATTCTTCATCAATCATTCTCCAGGCAAATGATCCCGAAGGGAAAAAACCCCATCTGTTATTTTTAGCAAACTTAGAAGAGCCATCCGCCCGGTAAGATGCCGTTAAAATATATTTCCCACTATAGTTATAGGTGGCTCTTGCCAAATAAGACATTAAGGACCATGCTGTATTAATTGAAGTTATTGGCATCGGTTCCCCTTGGCTTAGGCCCGCTAATCCTAAACTTTCATTAGGCAAATACATAGCGCCAAAACCGTAGCGTTTGTAATTGTTCTCCTGAAAAGTCATACCTCCAACAACTGTCAATTGATGAGTCTTGTTGAAACGTTTATTATAAGTCAGCAAATTTTCATTTAACCAGGTATCACTCTCGGTGTATAAAACACGTCCGTTTACTTTATTTAAGCTCTGCGGATGTCCGTAACGCGTCTGCGAGTTATTAAACAAATCATTTCTCAGATCAGAAGAGTTTATACCACCGCTGATCTTCAGTTTCAGTGCTTTTGTAAATGCATACTCTGCATATCCATTTAAGATGACTCTCGTGTTAAAAACCTCTCTCAGTTCATTTTCAGCAGATAAAATTGGGTTGATACGATAATCGTTCGTGGTATTTATATCTGGATCTATCAAGTTATCCAACAAATCCTGTCCTTCGATATAAGTTACCGGACGATAACCCCAAACGCTGTACATCAGGTAGTTCATCGAATTATTTCTCGAATCAGGATCGCCGGGCGAAGTCCCATAGGTTTTGGTTGTCGTATATCTAGCATCCACACCGACTTTAAATTTATCATTAAAAGTTTGGTCTAGCGTTACCCTACCCTGTTTTCTACCAAATCCGGAATTGATGATAACACCTTTCTGGTCGAATATATTTCCTGAAAAGGAGTATCTAGTCGATTTATTTCCACCCGATACGGATAGAGAATGATCCTGCATACCTGCTGTATTAAACAATTGGTCTTGCCAATCATAGCCTGCCACATTTCTATAGAAATCTAAAGTAGTGTCTCCACGCAGGTATGTTCGCCCCACTCCTACCGGGTCACGCTCTGCCTCCATTCTTACAAACTCATAAGGATCCATCAAATCCATTCTTTGGATTACATTCTGAAAACCGCCATAAGCGCTGTAGTTGATAGTTGGTGCTCCTTCTTTCCCTCTTTTTGTGGTAATAAGGATAACACCATTTGCACCCCTTGCTCCATAGATTGCAGTTGCAGAAGCGTCTTTTAACACTTCCATGGATTCAATTTCGGCTGGATTCAGAATATTATTATTGGCATCTTCCATCGGGAAGCCGTCGATAACATACAGAGGTGAATTGTCTTGTGTTAACGAGTTAGCACCACGAATAACGATGTTTATACCGGCTCCCGGCTTACCATCGTCCGATTGTACCTGTACCCCAGCTACACGGCCTGCCAATGCTTCTAACGCCGTTCCCACAGGGGCTTTTTGCAGGTCTTCCATGTTTACAGAACCTATCGCCCCCGTGAGATCCCTCCGCTGAACTTCTCCGTAACCAATTACCACGACTTCATCAAGTGCCGTATTTGTCGGTACCAGCTTAACGTTTACAACGTTTCCATCTCCTACAGTGACCTCTTGTTCTTCATAAGCTACATACCTAAACACTAAAGTCGGTTTTCCCCCCGCCTGAACCTTGATGTTGTACTTCCCATTTACATCGGTAACGGCACCTAATGTACTTCCTTTGATAGAAACACTTACACCTATCAAAGGGGTTCCTTGACTTGCATCGACTACCGTACCTGTTATCTGCTTTGTATTTTGAGCAGACAAATTAAAGTAGGAGATGAGTAAGGATAGAAAAAGAAAAAGCTTTCTCATAATTTTTGTTTTAATAAATCTAGTATCTCAAAATTCCAGAAACAGATTACAAAAAAGGGGTAATAATTAATTAAAAGAAGGGTAATAATTAGTTGATAAGGGCTAATGACCCGTTTTTTATTTTAATCCTTTATTTCTAAAATATTCATTCGCGTTATAAAAGGATTTGTCAGACCATGGAACATTATCTTTTGGCAACAGTGCTTCCAATCTTTTCATCACTTTAGCATATTTTGCCTCTCCTGCCAGGTTATTCCATTCATTCGGGTCTTTTTTTATATCATACAGTTCTTTAGACCCATCCTCGTATTTAATAAAGCGATAGTCCTTTGTTTTTATGCTGGTATTATTTCTACCCCAGCTGGTAATAGCCGGCTTGTTCCATTTATAATGATCGTTTTTCATGAGCGGAACCAAGGAGCTCCCTTCATTCAATGCATTATGTGTTAAGCCTGCCAAGTCTGTTAACGTTGGGTAAATATCCAGTAGCTCGACAGCCTGGTTCCGTTTTTCCCCTTCTGGCACACCTGCCCCTGAAAATATAAGCGGTGCTTTCGTTGCCCTGTCCCATAAGGACACTTTTGCAAACGTATTCTTCTCGCCCAGCCTATAGCCGTGATCTGACCATAGAACAACAATCGTATTCTCTGCATATTTGCTTTTGCGCAAAGCGTCTAAGATTCTTCCAATGTTATGATCCGCATACGAAACACATGCCAAATAGGCTTGCAGTATATTTCTCCATTCATTATGCTCAATCGCCCATTCTGTCGTTGGCATCATTGGCCAATCATCGATTTTTTTCGTTATATCCGGCAAATCTGCCTTGTCATTTGGCAGATAAGCAGGTAAATGAAGCTTTTGAGGATCGTACAGGTCAAACCATTTTTGTGGTACATACCATGGCACATGCGGCCTGATAAGACCAACACTTAGAAAAAATGGCTTATCATACTGCTGTGAAAGTTTTTCAACAGCCCATGCTGTTGCGTAGTCATCAGGCATTGCTATGTCTTCGGTCGGAAAAGCTCCCCAGTCTGTGGCTGTACCTTTTTTATCCCACTTGAATCTTTTTTCCGGAAGAGGACCATATTCAGATTTACCACCATCTTCGTCCAACAGGCCATCAGGAAAATGCTGGTGGAATATCTTCCCGACCCCTAAAAGATAGTAACCGGCTTCTTTAAAATGTTCATGAAGAAACGGGGTCTTTTGCGTGCGCATATTTACGTCTTTAATCTCATTATCAGCGATCATACCATAAATGCCGGTTGACGAAGGTCTTAAACCCGTCATAATAGAGGCTCTCGAGGGACCACATAAAGGTGCCTGACAATGGGCATTGGTAAACGTTACACCTTGGGATGCTAATTTATCGATATTGGGTGTTATGGCATCAGGGTTTCCCATTGCTCCTATAAAATCATTCAAATCGTCTACCGCGATCATCAATATGTTGGGCATTTCCTGTCTATTAGATTGTGCCGCCGTCTGTAATACAAATAATAGAGAACAGGCAAAAATTAGATATTTCATAGCTTTACTTTCCGGTTAATTATTTACGATCTTTTATCACACGGTCAAATCTTCGTTGGGTAACCTCGTCTAGGCGGGCTGTGTGGGCATACGAGCCCGGTATATCGTTCAACCATTCGGGGCGGACATCATCCCAGGTTAGCGGACGCCCTACAACTCCATTATTTACAACATGTTGTATATTGATCAAGACTCCTTCAATATTTGGGATATCCGGAATCTGTGCTACGGTGTATCCCTGGTATGCAGACGGACTGTAAGGTTGACTATTTTCGCTTCGAACAACTTCTTTAAATCCTATTTGGCGAGCGTTGTGAATATCCATACTAAAGTTTTGCTCTAGTCTATTTCCGTCCAAATTACCTAAAAAAACTTGGTGCTTTTCTCCCTGCGTATTAGAGAAAATATTGCCCATGAGGATAATGTTGTAGGGAAGATAAAACTCCAGGTCAGATGCCGTTGCAAATTCCCGACGGCGTTCCAGAAGTGGTTCAAAATTGATATCGTATCCAACATTATCATCGAATATATTGTTTACAACAAGGGTATTGAATGCCAATGCATGTTCCGAATCCTTTGGTCCCGGATTAAAATACAAAGCTGCGTTTCCTCTAGTTCGTAGTGTCCGTTTAAGATTAAAATAATTGTTGGCGATAAGGTGTTGGCTTCCCCAAACAAACATGCCACCGTATTCGAATTTGTTATCGGAGCTGATAAAAAAATTATTTAATGCCATCTGTTTGTCGCCATGCCGAAAGTTTAGTGTACCCTGACAGTTCAAAAAGGTATTCGCGTAATACACATTTTCTTGTGATTTGCCCGTGATAATCTCCGGTTCTGAATCTTGCCGCACAAAGAGATTGGAATCAACCAAGCAACGCCCGATATCGTTTCTGTAATAGCCTATACGAATGCCTCCTCCGGCATTACCAGGTTTCCGTGGATTGGCGAAAAAGCAATGATCGATGCGGTGATACATCGCTTCGCCGAGTATGTTACTCTTTTTATCCACTTTTACTCTGTTATTCAAATTAATCACTTGATCAAAGGTGATTTTTTCCGTAAATACGCAGTGGTCGATTCGACAGTATTTCGGAACCGATCCACTCTCGGGAACCGTAGTTGTAATATACGCTGAATTGGCCTCGTCGAAGGCATGGAATACGCATCCCGTAATCCTGTTATGACTACCGTACATCGCGACCAAACCCGGACCATGCGTTTGCCATTCTGCAGGATTGCGTTTTCCATCTTTAAAGTAGATGTCTTTTAGTACCAGATGTTGACCACGCAACTCGACTTTAGCATCGCCGGTAAAAAATACCTTGCCTCCGTTTTTTGCTATGATCACAATCGGCTTTCCCTGCTCTCCGGTATTGTTGACAACCAGTTGGATATCTTTGTAAATACCATCTAGGAGGAAGAGGGTATCACCCGGTTGCAAAAGCGTTAATTTATCATACACCTCTTCTTTTGAGGCAACCTCAATATTGCTTGCTCGCGTAGTCATTGACCATACAACCGTCATAACGAAGAAAAAGAGATAGTTTGTCTTTTTCATAACCATCAAGGATATTGTGTCTCCATTTCTCTGCCGATCATTTCCATACGGTGCTTCATAACCTGATTATGATCGCCATAGGGGCTAAGCCAGCGAGGCTGCTCTATGGTCTTCTCCCAAGCTTCTAATTTACGTAACAGCTTTTTCACCTTTCCTTGGTGGCTGTTCGCTAGATTTTTGGTTTCCGATATGTCTTTTTCGAGATTGAACAGCAAAACGGGGTTTGTATCTCCGCTTCTGATCAGTTTCCACTTACCGCTTCTAACTGCCGCTGCAATTCCTCTACGCCAGAACAGATCCGAGTGCGGCGCTTTCTTGATCTTCCCATTTATATACGGTAATAGATTTTTGCCGTCGGTAATCTGTCCCGCTATCAACTGTCCATTGGCAGCACCCACTGCTGTAGGCATGATGTCTAGGCCAGACACCATCTTGTGATATTTCTTTCCTGCCGGAATGTAATTGGGATATTGCATGATATAAGCTACTCTCGTACCACCTTCCCATTTCGATCCTTTGAGACCTCGTAACTTGCCATTGTCTGCCGAATTGTTGGTCGCTGCACCATTATCATTGATAAACACGATCAACGTATTATCATAGATATTTTGTTTTTTTAACGCATCCACCAAAGCACCGACTCCTTCATCCAGGGAAGCCATCATCGCAGCATATGCTCTCCTTTCGGGATTAGTGATATGACTAAATTTATCCAATAATTCCTGTTTGGCGTTCATAGGGGTATGGACTGCATTATAAGCCAAATACATGAAAAAAGGCTGCTGTGCATTGGCCTTAACAAAGGAGACCGCTCGATCCGTGAGCATATCCGTTAGGTAAGTGACTTCGCTTTCCGGGACGATCTTATCGTTGTCATACAAAGCCTGTGTGGGAGAAGGGGCTTGCCCTTTATATCCAAAAAAATCCCGATGCCCGCCAACAAATCCATAAAACTCATCGAAACCTCTTTGCAGCGGAAAATAACGTGCATCATCACCCATATGCCATTTTCCGAGCGCAATTGTATGGTAACCGTTGTGCTGCATTTGGTTGCCTATCGTCTTTATATCGATATCCATCCCGACATCTTCTTGCGTGTAGGGCGCTACAGGTAGCTTGGAAACGTTGTGCTCAAATCCAAAACGTTGCTGGTACATTCCTGTTAGGATTCCGGCTCGCGACGGTGCACAGACGGAAGCCGAGACATAGGCATCTGTAAACAATGTTCCACTCTTTGCCAAAGCATCTATGTTTGGTGTCGGAATTTCTTTGCCCCCATAGCAGCCGAAATCGGCATAACCGGCATCGTCACTTACAATAACGATAACGTTTGGTTTTCCGATGGTTTCCTGTGCATACGTTATAGATACCTTACTTATACAAAATAATAAAGCAATTAAAATCAGTCGTTTCATTTCTATATTACTTTTTTGTTAAACGCAATTTTGTTGTCAAACCGTATTTGCATTGAATAGTCAACATCGTATTCCCCTCCTTGGTTTGTTCCACTTGGTGTTGGTTATTCTCCGTGTCAGTCTTCTTCCAACCCCCTTTTATGGTCATCTTGATCACTGTTGGCTTAGATGGTGTTTTAAACCAATATCTTGAATAAATACTGGCTTCTCGTCTGGTTCCGTCCGCATTTCTTGGCGCATCGTCATCTCCTTCGTAAAATGCCAAATCGGGGTCCACAACAGCTAGATCCAATTGATTTTGCTGATCCTTGTACATCACCAGACATGGCCTGCTATTATCTAAAATGTATTTATCTGCGAGATGTACGTGCGATTTAAAAATGGACAGTCCTGTAATATGCTGTGGATGATATTTTACGCTGTGCATAACGCTGTCTTTCCGTAGAACGGTATAAAGCGCATGTTGAGAATTCATTTGCGACGCAAAATCGGCTAGCTTTTTGCTGTCTGTATCTATCAGCATAGCATATTCGTAACCTTGGTTTTTAGGCGCATGACCGTGCCGTATATACAGACCTGTAAAATCGCCATTGGTGTCCTTTAAATCTTTCTGATCTCTGGAAGTTTGGTTTTCCTTATATACAACGGTTTGCGGATTGCCTGGGATATAATAACCTATTTTTCGGTTATCCAATACAGTATGTATACCTTCCTCGTTTTTATAAGGAAAGCTGTTTATTTTGGTATCGTTTACATAAATAGATTCTCTTTTATCGCCCAGATAATTCTGGAATAACGTGGTTTCAGTCGGATATTCCATCGTGGGGTTGGAAATATCCGAACCTAACGCTACGACCAAACTATCAAAAGTAAACCATGATTTTGTTGCCTTGAAATTCCCCATTTTATATTTGTCGTGGCCTTTCAATTTCATCGCGAACACCCCTTGCTTATCTAAATGAACCCCACCCGCAAAAAGCTCATCCGTGAGCAGCATTTCTTCTACCCCACTATAATCGTCTACATTTTTTATATCCGCCCTTAACACATCCAGCGGTACATGCAGCGTTGTCGTTCCCGGTATTCTGTTCCAATCCCAACCTTTATCCCTGAAATGGGAAGCTAGGGTTTCCCCATTTTCTGGATAAAGTACTTCCAGCTGACCATAGCTTGCATACCGACCAAACACATTGGCATTTGGATACGATTCGTGACTAACGATATACCTGTTATGTCCTTTTATAGTCAGCAACCAATCGTTTCTCCTATGGATGTCCAACAGACCGAAATTCAGTGTCCAATGCATTGCCGGATAAACTGCCGGTGCTATTCCCATATTTTTAAACCGTCTGACATACGGATTTTTTTCATTCTTATTGATTAACAGATACACGGCTGCCATGTGCTTATCTATTTTTTCTTTTCCGTCAGGCGTGCCGGAAAGTGCCATATACGCATAAGGCATATCGGGTATACGCCAGTTCCCCGTGGGATGTCGCCCCGAAATACTGATTGGCCAGCGGGTCGGGTTCGTATAATAGTGCATCATCAACATATTATCTTTAAACTGCTGATGGGCATCAGAATCTATCTGAAACGCCGTCTGGCTCAGTACATAGATAATCGGTGCCAAGCCGTTATAACCGCCGGTACCGTAAGCAGGGTATAACGTCCCATGATGAAAAACTGCTCCATCTGGTTTAAAAGCACCTGTTATTTCCAGGTTCGGCCTTACGTTATGAGACATCCATTTAGAAAAATGCTGCATATAACGGAGTTTCTCCGTTCCATCATCTAAAATCAATGCTGTACTCAGCATACTCCCTAATAACGTATTAAAAACATCTATATTAGAGACCGGGAGTTGCTCCGGTGTTTCCAGTGTTCTGCCCAAACCGCTGAACCAGTACATGGTTTTGAAAGTACGTTCCAACCTACCATTTTGCTTAATGATATCCTTCATAATTAAGCACGAACTGTAATAATCCGCGAGGTTATAACCCAAATGGTGCAAAGCGCCCATACCGCTACCGTAGCTCCATCCCTGTCCTTCCATGTGATCCAATAAATCGATGTAAAGTTTTTCGGTCTCCTGTTTTACACGTTGATCGTCAGTCTGCTTATGCAAGTGCGCTACCGAAAGCATAAGCTGCGCATACCTTTTGATATTGGATTTTTCGTTTGCCGCCTTAGCTTTTGCCAGTAAATCCCTACTGGTCAGTTCGATGTCATTCGTTGAATAAATCATCCGTCCGGTAACATAACCTTTGGTTCTTCGAATATTCCAGAAATCGTACTCTTTTCTTAATGAATCTAATGCTATCGTTGTTTTTTTCGCCCCAATCAGTTTTAAATACCTGTTTGTGATCTGGCTAAACTGCTTTGTATTCTTGTCGGAAATTTCTCTTGCTAAAGGCAGATAACCAGGATTGGCATTGAACTTATACAGAGAATTCCAGTGTGCATTTGCCGCTTTTTCTCCTTCGAGATTCACAAAAGGCACTTGCAGATCACGCATAGGCGAACGTGGATTGATATTTACATAATAAATAACCTGATCAAAATATAGCGTCCCTTTTTTTACGGATTGTGGAGCTTTTATTTCCATTCTGTCGATGCCGTCATCGGCCAGTTTGGTCATATCCCTATGATACATTACCCAGGCCGTTCTCCACCCGGTGTAATTTAAATTAAAATCGAATCTATACATTTCTTTTTCTCCTTTATAGAAAATGAAGTGTAACTTATCATCTGTTTTTTCCCCGTTGTACAGCCAGAAAACAAACGTACTTCTCGGATCGTTCTGTACAGATTCAAACGCACTGTCCTTTATACTGATTACACCATCGCTTCCCATCCAATCCCATTTTACAGACTGCTTTCCTTTTTTGAAATGCTGACTGCTCATGCTTAACTTTCCATTAATGACATTCCAATTATGTGGAATACGTTGCTCACATACATCCGGCTGTAACTGCCCAAAAGCTTGAAAACCAAACAAAACGTTTATAAAAACCAATACTTTAAAAAAGTTCATATCTCTCTGTCAATCTATCTACTAATAGTCTGTTCCTTAATGCGTTTTAACAACCCTTCCATCTGCTTCCGTATTTTTGGCTGATCGTCATAGCTGTTGTGTTCTTCTTTTGGATCTGCTTTTAGATTGAAAAGCTGCGGAACAGACGAATTTCCCAGTTCAATGTTTGTCACTCGTTGTACTTTGGGCCCTTCGGCGGGCTCTATATACTTCCAGTTCTCTTTGAGCAGGGACAATGTACCGTTCAGGGCATGCTGAACGATGTATCTCCGTCCCTTTTTCCTGTCTTTTCCCAACAGGACATCCTGCAAATTGAAGCTATCGGGCGCGTCATCAGAAGAGAGCATTTGTTTATTCATTGCTGCGAAAGATGCATATAAATCAACCTGACTTATCTTTGCCGTACTGACGCCTGGCTTTATTTTTCCTGGCCAATATGCTATAAAGGGTACTCTGGTTCCGGCATCGTAAGCACTGTATTTTCCACCCTTATAAATCCCTGCAGGCTTATGTCCGTTTAGCATTTCGTTAGCAAAATCCGCGTAGCCATCATCCAAGACAGGGCCATTATCGCTACTAAAAATAATCAGTGTATTCTCTGACAGTCCGAGGCTGTCTAAAGCTTCCACCACTTTTCCTACCGTCCAGTCTAACTGAAGAATAACGTCTCCGCGAGGTCCTAAACCGCTCTTACCAATGAATTGCTCATTTGGAGAACGTGGCACATGTATATCATTCGTAGCCAGATACAGAAAAAACGGATTGCTTTTATTCTTTTCGATAAATTCGATGGATTTGTTAGTAATATCGATCGCTAGGTCTTCGTCTTTCCATCTTGCAGCATGTCCTCCCGTCATATAACCTATCCTACTGATTCCGTTAACAATAGTTTGGGCATGTCCTTCACTCAGTTTCATTTTAAGCAGCTCGGGATTTTCTTCCCCCGTAGGTTCATTCCCTACTTTATGTTGATAATTTACTTGAATAGGATCTTTGGAATCCAGATTAACAATGCGCCTGTTTTCCATATACACTGTCGGAACACGGTCTGCTGTCGCAGGAATTAAAAAACAATAATCAAACCCTATTTCTAACGGTCCGGGTTTGATTTCCCCGTTCCAGTCAGGACCGCCTTTCGGACCTAGTCCCAAATGCCATTTTCCTATTGCCCCGGTTTTGTAACCTGCTTTTTGCAACATTTTAGGCATGGTATTTATATTTGTGGGGATTAACAGAGCGGCATCACCGGGGGCAATATCTGTTCCGGATTTTCTCCACGCATATTTTCCTGTCATCAACGAAAATCGGGACGGTGTACAGGTAGATGATGTAGCGAAGGCACTGGTAAACCTTAGCCCGTTATTTGCTAAAGCGTCTATATTGGGCGTACTTATTTTATTGGCACCATAACAGCTTAAATCTCCATAACCCAAATCATCTGTATAAATAAACACAATGTTTGGCTTCTGCTGGGCTTGTGCAATATTCCATAAAAGAACAAATGCAAAAAATTGAAAAATTTTCATCCGTATAAATTTTCTTTTCAATGGTGAAACTACCGGATTTATCAAACCACACAGGGAACGAATAAACCGGAACATTTTCCAAATATTCTTAAAAGGAAGAGATCCGACGTGCTATAAATTGGTTAAAATAGGGGTAAAAAATCTTTACTTACTCATCGCCTATCTCTTCCAGATACTCAGATGGCGATTTTCCAAACTGCTTCTTGAACTCCCTGCTAAAATACTTCCTGTCATTAAAGCCTACGGAATAAGCAACTTCAGCAATATTCATTTTCCGTTGTTCCAGCAGTTGTGCTGCTCTTCTTAAACGGACAGATTTTATGAAATCGGTAATAGACATTCCTGTGAGCGCCTTTATTTTCTTATACAAAACAGTTTGGCTCATGCCTATTTTATCAACTAACAGGCTAACATTAAATTCAGGAGATTCCATATTGTCTTCTATCAGCAGCATCAATTTATTGATGAATTTCTCTTCAGGGTCTTCGAGTTTAATGTTTCTTGGCATCAGCATCACCTGTTTGCTGAATTTTTCCCGCAAAGCTTCACCGGATTTAATAAGATTGTCTATATGCAGTTCCAACAGCTGTATGCTGAAAGGTTTCGTTAGGTAAATATTGGCCCCGGATTGCAAACCATCTATCTGATGCAGGTGGGAGGCCATCGCCGTTAACATAATTACCGGTATATGATTTGTTACTTCGTCCTCTTTGAGATGCTGGCAAAACGTATAACCATCCATATGGGGCATCGTCACATCAGAAACAATAATATCCGGAACATTTTTTATTGCTTTTTCAAGCCCTTCTCTACCGTCAGATGCTTCCAGAACCTGATATTTTCCGGATAGGGATTCTATTAGGAACGTCCTCAGCTCATCGTTGTCTTCTACCACCAGAATAGTATGTTGTTCCTTTTTTCTATCCTTCGCTTTTTCTACAGGTACCGCTTGTTCTTTAGCTTCTACACCTTCCAAGTTAACGGCAGACAAAATCGGCATTTCGGGTTTTATAAGCATCGGCTCATCCTCCTGTTCTGCTATATAGACTCTTTGTAGGGTCACGGTAAAACAAGTAAAACCGGGCTTCTCTGATGTTTCAGGAATACTTTCCAATGTGATGTTTCCATCGTGTAGCTCTACAATATTTTTCACCAATGCTAAACCGATTCCCCAGCCAACATTTTTTACCTCTTCGTTTTTACTCTGATAAAAATTATCGAATATTTTCTGCTGATCTTCTATAGGTATTCCGGTTCCATTATCTTCTACATCGATATATACCGACTTTTCATCACCCCTTAACCTTAGTATAATTTTGCCTTCTTCACGGGTATATTTAAATGCATTCGATAACAAGTTAAACAACACCTTTTCCATTTGATAGAGATCTATCTTCGCAAAAAGCTTTTCTTCTGCTTCGAAACCAAACTGAATATTTTTAGCCTGCGCCTGTCCCTTAAAAGATTCGTAGATATGGAAACAATGTTCATTTAATTTCACCGTTTTCAGTTCCAGTATTAGATTACCCGTATCTATTTTCCTAAAATCTAGCAATTCGCTTATCAGCCGCAATAATCTCTCGGTATTATTTTTTATACTTACCAACTGCTTATTTAACAAATTATCCTGTTTCGTCGATTCTATAAGGCGTTCTAAGGGAGCGAAAATCAATGTCAGTGGTGTACGTATTTCGTGGGAAATGCGGGTAAAGAACTCCAATTTGCTCTGGTATAGCCCCTCCTGCCTTTCATGGTTAAGATGTTCGTAATATAAATCTGTTTCAAGCCGTTGTTGTTTTCTCAAAAATTTATTTACTTGATACCATAAGGTGACAAACAGCGCAACATAAATAAGATAAGCCCACCAGGTTTTCCAAAAAGGCGGTAATACTTTAATCGTTAGTTCTTGTGGCCGTGCTGTCCACACCCCATCATTATTAGCCCCCTTTACCAGCAATTTATAAGTTCCTGCAGGCAGATTCGTATAAGTTGCCGACGGGTTGTCTACATAATTCCACTCCTTTTCAAACCCTTCCAATTTATAAGCATATTTATTCCTGCGGGAGTTAATATAATTGAATGCGATAAAATCAACAGTAAAAATATTATGGCTCGCTTTAAAAACTAACTTGTCTTTAAATGAAATGTCTTTATCCAATATGCCGTCTTCTCCATTTACTTGAATAGGCTGATTAAATAATTTCAAACCTGTAAATATAATTTTTGGCGGATTGTTATTAAAAATGGCACCTTTTGGTTTAAAAGAGACCAGGCCCTGATAAGTCCCAAAATACAGGTTACCTTCTGCATCTCTTAAGGAAGAATTCAAACTAAATTCATTTGTTGGCAAACCATCATTGATATCAAAGTTTTTAAATGTTTGTTTCTGCACATCCAACATAGAAAGCCCGTTATTCGTACTTATCCAAACATTCTGTTCTAAATCAAAATTAATGGCGACAATGTTATCGCTCATTAAGCCATCTGCTGCACTATAATGCTTGAACCTGTTTTCTTCCGGCAGATATACGTTTAATCCTCCTTTATGGGTACCCACCCATATATTTCCTTTCTGATCTTCTTTGATACAGTTAATATAGTTGGACGCTAATCCGCTTTCCCCTTTGGTAAAAGAAATAAATGCAGATGCTCCCTTTTTCAGTAGGTTTATCCCCAATACAGTACCGACCCAGACATTTCCTTTGGAATCGATTAAAATATCTTTGATATAGTTACTGCTTAGCTTTTTATCTTTGGTTGATGTATCTATATGGGAAAACACATTGGTTTCTGTATTCAATATATTTATTCCCTTATTAGAAGTTCCTATCCAGATATCACCCTGCTCATCTTCACTAATGGCGCTGATGTACCCGTGGTTCAGCGCCTGTGGATCATTGGAGTTTGGTCTGAAATGCCGAAAACGACCAGTCTCCTGGTTAAAACATTCCAAACCGCCTTCGAACAAACCTATCCATACATTATTCTTTTTGTCGACATAAATAGATTTGATCGTATTGGACCCTATGGTTGCAGGATTTTTTTCATCATGATGATAGTGCCTGAAAATCTTATTTTGCGGATCATAGAAATTCAATCCTCTCCCTTCTGTACCCATCCAGAGGTTACCTGTATTGTCTTTTGCCAATACACTGATGAGATTTCCGCTTATACTGTTGTTATTAAATGTATTGTGCTTGAAAACGTTAAACGTAAGCGTATTCTTGTGTACGACGTTTACACCTCCAAAATTGGTTCCGATCCATACGGAACCGTTGTTGTCCTGATAAATATCTTTTATCGAATTATCATTGATGCTTTTATTATTGTCTTGGTCGTGTCTGTAGACATGAAACTCCCTAGTAAACGGATTATAAACATTAAGGCCATTCATCGTTCCAATCCACATTGTTCCATTCTGCGTAACCAATATTTTACGGACAATATCGCTATTAAGCTTTGATTTTTGTGATGTAAAACGCTTAAAATCATCAGTTTCTGGCTGATATAAATTGATACCGCCATTCTCTATACCGAACCATATTCGTCCTTTGTTATCTTCGGCTATTGTTCTGACAAAGTTTGCTCCTAGGCTTCGGGGATTGTTTTTGTCGCTGAAATAATTTTTAATCGTATATTTTTTTTTGTCAGAAGCTGGGGTTAGTTTAGACAAACCGCTAACTGTTCCCACCCAAATATTGCCTAAAGCATCTTCAAACACGGAGTATACTTCGTTTCCAGCGAGTCCGTCAGTTTTATTAAAAGCCTTAAAATCCCTTGAATAGGTATTCTCGATATACAATAAACCATCATTCGTCGCAAACCAAACTTTACCGTCTCTTGCTGGGAGAATATAAAGTACGGCAAAGGAAGATGCATTTTTTTTTCCTGCCTTTTGATAATCGATTTGCTCAAATGAATCTGTCTCCGGTGAATAATAACTGACTCCTCTTTGTGTGCCAATCCAAAGTTTTTGATGTTCGTCTTCTGCAATAGTATAGATATAATCATCGAAAATCAGAGAGTTAGGGTTCAAGGGGTCATTCTTATATTGTTTGATGGTTCTGCCGTCATAACGGTTGAGTCCGTCACGGGCACCGAACCACATAAATCCTCTGCTGTCTTTACAGATTGATAAAACCGTACTTTGCGACAAACCATCTATAACCGAAATATGATCAAAAGAAAGTTGGGCAAAAACAGGTTTATAAAAAAACAGTGTTGCAACTATACCTAAAAGGATCTTGTACATAATTTAAAAATGAGACTCCGGATAACCATCTCTATCTATGTACAATAATAATAAAATTTTATGGCTCAAGCGTTATCTTGTATCAAGTGGGATAAACCAAAAATAAACAGAGGTTGACTGCTATAAGTCAACCTCTTGTGTTATAAACTTTCCTTCTTCCGTACTATCTTCAAACACCAGCAATACTTTTGACGCTTTCTTTCCCTTCCAATCTCCCACGTGTATAGTTAGAGGTACAGGTACATCCTCTTCCAATAAATAATGCAAATAATTTTCCCTATCCGCTAATTGCACCAGCACACGTCCCATTTTCATGGTTGTAAATAGGTGTTTATCGCCTTCATTATCCACAATTTGGGTAGCGAAAGTATTCAGTTTAAATTCCCGAGGATCCATTTGATAGGAAATGAGAAACAATTCGATGGAAAGTGTGTCTCCTCCAACATTTATCTTCGTTGATTTTACATCAACTTGAATATCATCCTTTATATTTTTTTCCGGTTCCTGCTCTTGCGCTAAAAGTGTGTTAGAAGACAGCCAGCACAGCGGCAAATACAGCAAAGATAACAATCTCTTCATCGCAAACGGTCGGCTGATTTTATCAATTTTTCATCATTACGGATACCTCCGATAGCCATTCCCAAAAAAATTATAGCAACAGGCAAAAGGAAAAAACCGACGCCAATATTACCTGCTTGCAATTTTTGGTTAATCACATCTAAGGTCGTATGTGCTGTACTCCACATCCATATCCCTAACAAAACAACCAGTACAATCTCCACCATAATGAAAAGCACCTGTCTTTTTCTGTTTTTGTACTGAAAAATAATCAATAGCGGTATAATAGTCACGATACCTGCATAAATCGCCAATGCGATCGAAGCAGATTCACGGACAGATTCATTATTGTTCGAAGAATATATTCCCGTAACATAGATTTGCTTACCAAGCCCTACCAAGTCAATAAAGCTTACAAAAGGAAAAACAAAAAGACCTAATAAAATAACAGCGGCCACTAATAGCCATAATGTTTGAATACGTTGAATCATAATTAAACTTTCTTCTTTAACAAAGATACTTTTTTTATGTTCTTTTTTCCCGTAAAAAAGAACCAAAAACCTCATCGCTGCGGATATTTGAAATAATATGTCGTGCAAAGAATAGCTTTCTACAAGCTTCAAATATCCGGAGGCGATATTAAAGGTTAAGGAGGGAATGTGCAAAGGGCGAGATTTTAATTAACTTTGCCAAGTGGAACATACATTGCAACGTTTTTTTCTAGAAATTGCGTATGACGGTACGGCTTATCATGGTTGGCAGGTGCAGGAAAATGCTGTTTCTGTCCAGCAAAAACTGAACGAAGCTCTTCATAAAATCTTGCGTTGTCCGATAGAAACCATCGGTGCGGGCAGGACAGACACTGGGGTACACGCGAAACAATTGTTTGTTCATTTAGACGTGCCAACAGATAAGATACCAGACAAAAGTCGTTTTCTGCACTCGCTAAATGCGCTGCTTCCTTACGACATCGCGGTATACCGTATTATTCCCGTAGACCAAGATGCGCATGCCCGTTTTGATGCTACGGAAAGAGCGTATGAATATCACGTCCATTTTCGTAAAGACCCCTTTAAAATACACAAGTCCTGGCAACTAAGAGACCTCCCTGATATCGTTCTAATGAATGAAGCCGCGACATTTCTAATTGGCACACAGGATTTCGGATGTTTTTCAAAAAGTCATACGCAAGTCTACACCAATATATGCTCTATAACTCGGGCATACTGGCAAGAAACAAATGAGGGACTTGTTTTTCACATTACCGCCAACCGATTTTTACGGAACATGGTTCGGGCGATTGTGGGAACCTTATTGGATATCGGGTTAAAGAAGAAAGCCCCGGAGACTATAAGGGACATCATAAATAGCAAAGACCGAGCTAAAGCGGGCACTTCGGTACCTGCCCACGGTCTGTACTTAACAAAAGTTGTTTATCCTTACATTGACACAGCATTTTGAGCGAACAAAAAATAACAGGTAAAACCTACGATACCAAACTCCTTCGGAGAATGGCTCGCTATATGGGACCCTATAAAGGTATATTCTGGGCCTCCGTTATATTAACCATTCTATTGGCGGCGGTAGCCCCTGCGCTTCCAATGCTTGTAGAATACACGCTGGATAAATATATCTTAAAGGCTGATGCTTCGGGGCTTACCTGGATGCTTATTGCCATGATAGCGCTGCTCATCGTACAGACGATTATTCGGTACTACCATACATTGACAACGAACGTGCTTGGACAGAATGTTATCCGTGATATTCGGATACAAGTATTTAACCATATCATCAATCTAAGATTAAAATATTTTGATAACACGGCTATTGGCAAACTGATTACACGTACGATCTCCGATTTAGAGACGATATCTAATATCTTCTCCCAAGGACTGATCCAAATTATCGGTGATTTGCTACAGCTTTTCGTCATCTTCGGGGTTATGTTTTATACGGATTGGCAATTGACCCTTATCGTGCTGATTCCTATGCCGATCTTAATATGGGCCACCTACATTTTTAAGGAATCGATGAAATCGGCCTTCGTAGATGTACGGACTTGGGTATCCAACCTCAATACCTTCTTACAGGAACATATCAGCGGCATGGCTATTATCCAGTATTTCGCGCGGGAAAAGCAGGAAATGGAGAAGTTTAAAAACGCTAATAGCAAACATCGGGATGCACACATCCGAGCCAATTGGTATTTTTCTATCTTTTTCCCCGTTCTGGAAATTATCCTCGCCATCGCGATTGGTCTTTTGGTGTGGTATGGCTCGAAACAGATTCTTGCCAATACAATCTCTCCCGGGGTCGTCGTTGCGTTTCTAATGTACATCAACATGATTTTCCGTCCCATCCGCGAGTTAATAGATAAATTTAACACGCTACAAATGGGAATGGTTTCCGCAGAGCGTGTATTTGACGTATTGGATACAAAAGAATTTACTCCGGACAACGGAACGCTCTCACCGGAGAGCATGGTTGGGGAAATCGAGTTTGAGCATGTGTGGTTTGCTTATAACGATGAAAAGTGGGTATTGAAAAACGTTAGCTTCCATGTTAAGCCCGGGGAAACACTAGCTTTAGTGGGTGCTACAGGTGCAGGAAAGTCATCTACTATTAATATACTTAGCCGTTTTTATGAAATACAGCAAGGTCGTATTTTATTAGATGGTAAAGATATACGGCAATATAAACTTCATTCGCTCCGTCAGCATATAGCCACAGTATTACAAGATGTTTTCCTATTTTCCGACACCATTTTCAATAACATTACCCTGTATAATCCGGCTATTACCGAGGAAGAAGTTATAGAGGCTGCTAAAAAAGTAGGAGCATACGATTTTATCATGCGGTTGCCGGGGGGATTCGACTATCAAGTACAAGAGCGGGGCGCCACACTGTCTTCTGGCCAGGCACAATTAATTTCCTTTATCCGAGCATTGGTACACGATCCTGCCATATTGGTACTGGATGAAGCTACGTCGTCCATAGATACGGAGACTGAACTACTCATCCAGACTGCTATTGAAAATATGATGGTCGGCAGGACCGCTATCGTTATTGCACACCGCCTATCTACTATTCAAAAAGCAGATAAAATTATCGTATTCGATAAAGGAGAGATCAAGGAAATTGGTACGCATAGGGAACTCCTCACCATCGAAGATGGTTATTATAAAAAGCTTTACGACTTACAATTTAATTCGCTGGGGATATAAAAAAAGCAACCGTGCAGATGACGGTTGCTTTTTTTATGTCTATACCGCACTTAGCGATATACTAGTTCAATCCACGTTTTTTCATTAGATGAACCGGATCGGGATCTTTTCCTCTAAATTGTCTGTACATTTCAGCAGGATTACCTGTACCCCCTTTTTCCAAGATATTCTCCCGGAACGAAGTTGCGGTAGCCTGATCGAAAAGATCTTTCTCTTTGAACGCTGCGAAAGCATCGGAGTCCAATACTTCTGCCCAAATATACGCATAGTAACCTGCCGAATATCCGCCAGAGAAGATATGTTGGAAATAGGTACTTCTGTAACGCGGAATGATGGCATCAATTAAGCCAATTTTCTGCATACCAGCCGCTTCAAATGCATTTACATCACCCTCGATAGGCTTCGTTGTTGCATGATAATCCAAATCCAACAAAGAAGCTGCCACATACTCCACGGTTGCAAACCCTTGGTCAAACGTTCCGGCTTGTTCCATTTTTTCAATCAACGTATCTGGAATAGCTTCACCCGTTTGGTAATGTTTTGCATACGTTTTCAATACTGCGGGATCAGCCGCCCAATTTTCCATGACCTGCGACGGTAACTCCACGAAATCGCGCGATACAGCGGTACCGGCTAAACTACGGTACTTTACGTTCGATAACAAACCATGCAACGCATGTCCAAACTCATGAAATAACGTAGTCGCTTCATCAAACGTCAATAGTGCAGGCTCATCTCCCACCGGTTTTGTAAAGTTGCATACAATAGAGATAACGGGTGCTACACGCTCGCCTTCTTTTGTACTTTGTGAGCGGTAAGACGTCATCCAAGCGCCACCTCTTTTGGATTCTCTCGGGAAGAAATCGGCATAAAGCAGCCCTAAATGTTCGCCATCTCTATCTTTTACTTCATACACTTCTACTTCTGCATGGTAAGTTGGCACATTGCTCAATGCGACGAAACTCAAACCATATAATTTATTGGCTGTATCGAAAGCACCTTGTCTTACTGCTGCCAAACTAAAATACGGCTTGATCTCTTCTTCGTTCAAGGCATATTTTGCTTTACGGATTTTCTCTTGGTAATATCTCCAGTCATACGGCGCTACCTGAAAATCTCCTCCGGCAGCTTCGATTTCTTTTTGAATGTCTGCCGCTTCAACCTTTGCTTTTTCTAATGCAGGCTTCCATATCTTATTTAATAAAGCGTAAACATTGGTTGGGTTTTCCGCCATCGCCTCTTCCAGAACGTAGGCAGCATGTGAATCATATCCCAATAATTTCGCTTTCTCTAAACGGAGATTTGCCGTTTTAAGCAATATCTCTTTATTATCGTTGTTGTTGCCATTGTTTCCACGCATTTGGTAAGCGTTCCAAATTTCTTTCCGCAGCTCCCGGTTATCGGCATACTGTAAGAAAGGCATTACAGAAGGATTCTGGAGCGTGAATACCCATTTTCCCTCCTTATCTTTTGCTTTGGCCGCATCAGCGGCGGCTTGTTTTAAAGCCGCAGGAAGCCCCGCTAGATCATCTTCATTATCGACAACCAATTCGTAGGCATTTGTTTCCGCTAACAGATTTTGTCCGAAATCATTCGTCAGCACGGACAATTCGGAATTGATTTTTTTCAACTTGTCCTTATCACTTTCAGAAAGATTTGCACCGGCGCGGATAAACCCTTTATAAGTTTCTTCCAATAATTTGGCATCTTCGGCATCCAACGTCAAAGAAGCACGGTTATCATATACCGTTTTTACACGTGTAAACAACTTCTCATTCAAGGAAATTTCATCGCCATGTGCCGACAATACAGGCGCCATATCTTTGGCTATCGCTTGAATAGAATCATTTGTATTGGCTGAATTAAGGTTAAAGAATACACGTGAGATATTCCCTAACGTGCTTCCAGCATTCTCCAACGCTACGATTGTGTTTTCAAAAGTAGGATCTTGTGAATCGTTGACGATAACATCGATTTCTTGATTGTGCTGCTCTAAGGCTGCTTTGAATGCGGGACGGAAATGTTCATCCTTAATTTTGTCGAATGGTGGTACTTGAAACGGCGTGTCGTAAGTCAATAGCAACGGGTTATTTTCGTCTTGCGTGTTATCTGCCTCTTGACAGCCTACAACTACTGCTGCAACGACTATACAAAATGGTAAGAACTTTAATTTATTCATTCGTTGTTGTTTAGTTTTTTGGCAAAGATAAGGATTATGAATTAGAGTCCAACAAAATCCTTACCTTTGTGGGTTATGTCAAAAAAATCGGAACAAAACGCGAAGTCGTTTATCCAAATAAAGGGTGCGCGGGTCAACAATCTGAAAAACATCGATGTCGATATCCCTAAAAATAAGCTAGTTGTCATTACGGGAATGTCGGGTTCTGGGAAATCTTCCCTTGCTTTCGACACCCTTTATGCAGAGGGACAGCGACGTTACGTAGAAAGCCTATCTTCCTATGCGCGGCAATTTATGGGGCGTATGCATAAACCGGAAGTAGACTATATTAAAGGAATCGCTCCGGCGATTGCCATCGAACAAAAGGTAATTACTTCCAATCCACGCTCTACCGTGGGTACGTCTACGGAGATATATGATTATCTTAAACTTCTTTATGCGCGGATTGGCAAGACCTTTTCTCCAATTTCGGGCAAGCAGGTTACAAAAGATACCATATCGTCTATTACCGATGAGTTGATGACGTATCCAGAAGATACCACGATTACTATTTTTGCGGAACTTATACCTATCAATCAGCGAAAATTAAAAGAAGAGTTATCGTTACTGCTCCAAAAGGGATTTGTTCGGGTGTTTTTTGAGGAAAAGATACAGAAGATAGAAAGTATTATCGAAGATACAACGATAAAAAATAAAGACTTCAAGGCTGGAGAAGTACAGATTGTCGTTGACCGTATCCGATTGGATAAACAAGACGAGACAAACAGTCGTATTGCGGACTCGTTACAGACTGCTTTTTTTGAAGGGAAAGGCGAATGTTATGTCGACATCGATGGCGATAGAAAGCATTACTCCGACAAATTTGAACTGGACGGTATCCTATTCGAAGAACCGACACCAAACTTCTTTAGCTTCAACAACCCTTATGGTGCCTGCAAACGTTGTGAGGGATATGGTAAGGTTATCGGTATAGACGCAGATTTAGTCGTTCCGGATAAAAGCCGTTCGGTATATGATGGTGCTATTGCGCCGTGGCGAGGGGAGAAAATGGGTGAATGGCTAAATCGCTTGGTACGCAATGCACTCAAGTTTGATTTCCCCATACACCGCGCTTATGGTGACCTCACACCTGCCCAGCAGGAATTATTGTGGACAGGGAATAAATATTTCGGTGGATTGAACCAATTTTTTGAGGAGCTGGAACAACAGACTTACAAAATACAATATCGGGTCATGTTATCCCGTTATCGTGGAAAAACAGATTGTCCTGATTGTAAAGGATCACGTTTACGTAAGGATGCTACTTATGTCAAAATCGCTGGCAAATCCATTACCGATGTTGTTTTATTACCGTTAGAAGAAGCCCTGCAATTCTTTAAAGAACTTAAATTAACGGAACACGAACAACTCATCGCAAAGAGATTGCTTGCTGAGATCGTCAACAGGCTTCAATTCTTGTGTGATGTGGGCTTAAGTTATCTCACCCTAAACCGTTTGAGCAACACGCTTTCGGGAGGAGAATCGCAGCGCATTAATTTGGCCACATCGTTGGGCAGCTCATTGGTTGGTTCTATTTATGTATTGGACGAGCCCAGTATCGGTCTACATCCTCGCGACACGCAACGGCTGATTGGTGTATTGAAATCGCTCCGTGATGTCGGTAATACCGTTATCGTGGTGGAGCACGAACAAGAGATGATGGAAGCTGCCGATTATCTTATCGATATTGGCCCGGAAGCGGGAATAAATGGTGGTCAACTTGTTTTCGCCGGAACTTATCCGGAAATTCTTCAGGATAAAGACAGCTTAACAGGACAATACCTAAACGGCCAATTAACTATTCCCACACCTCAAACACGACGCAAATGGCGTGATTCCATTATCGTCAAAGGAGCGCGGGAAAACAATCTGAAAGGAATCGATGTAACCTTTCCGTTAAATGTATTTACCGTCGTCACGGGTGTGTCCGGCTCGGGGAAAACATCCCTTATCAAGCGTATCCTATACCCAGCTTTACAAAAAGCCATCGGTAATTACAGCGGCGAACAAACCGGTATATTCGATGCGTTAGAAGGGGATATAACCAGCATTGAACAAATCGAAATGATCGACCAAAACCCGATTGGTAGATCCTCACGTTCCAACCCCGTAACGTATGTGAAAGGCTGGGATGAAGTTAGATCAGTTTACGCTAATTTGCCTGCGGCGAAAGCATCCGGGCTAAAACCTGCTGCCTTTTCGTTCAACGTGGAAGGAGGCCGCTGTGATGTCTGCCAAGGAGATGGCGAGGTCAAGATCGAGATGCAATTTATGGCCGACATCGTACTCCCGTGTGAGGCTTGTGGCGGTAAGCGGTTCAAGCAACATGTATTGGACGTCGAATACAAAGGTAAATCAGTAGCTGACGTATTAGACCTCAGTGTGGAAGAAGCTATGGAATTCTTTAGCGACGTACCTAAAGTCATCGCTAAAATCAAACCTTTACAGGACGTAGGATTGGGTTACGTGAAACTTGGTCAGCCATCGAGTACTTTGTCGGGCGGTGAAGCGCAACGTATCAAGCTCGCTTCTTTTTTAATCAAAGGGAACAACAGCAAAAAGACGCTTTTCATTTTCGACGAACCGACAACCGGTTTGCATTTCCACGATATCCACAAACTTCTTAAAGCATTTGATGCACTGATTGCACTAGGCAACAGTATTCTGGTCATTGAACACAATATGGAGATGATAAAAACGGCCGATTGGGTTATCGATATCGGACCAGAAGGCGGAAATAAAGGAGGAGAAATCGTTTTTGAAGGCACACCGGAAGATTTGGCAGAATGTAACGAATCTTATACTGGGAAGTATCTAAAAAATCATCTACCTTTATCTACTCTTTCTAAGTAAACTAAGTTATTATGTGGAAATTTTTCTTTACAAGTCTTCTGACTGTAACTATAGCGCTTCAAGGACATGCACAACCGGCACGCCCAAAGTTGGTTGTTGGATTAATGGTAGACCAGATGCGATGGGACTATATCTATAGATTTGCAGACAGGTATGGCGATGATGGGTTCAAGCGTATGCTAAAGGAAGGTTTTTCTTGTGAGAACACCCTTCTCAACTATATTCCGACTTTTACTGCAATAGGACACAGCTCGGTTTATACGGGCTCTGTTCCATCCATCCACGGCATCGCAGGGAATGATTGGATTATACAGGCAACCGGACAACCCATGTATTGCACACAAGATGATAACGTCCAAGGAGTAGGGACGCAAGAAAAAGAAGGGCAACAATCGCCTCGCAACCTACTGGCATCCACCGTTACCGATCAATTGAAACTGGCGACCAACTTTCGGTCTAAAGTTATCGGTATCTCCATGAAAGATCGTGGTGGTATCCTCCCCGCCGGTCACTTTGCAGACGCGGCTTATTGGTTGGAAGGAAAATCCGGAAATTGGATCTCAAGTACATTCTATATGGAAAATTTGCCCCATTGGGTAGAGGACTTTAACAAACGGAAACTGGCAGATAAATATTTAAAGCAAGACTGGAATACATTATACCCTATCGAAACGTATACCAACAGCACAGCTGATGACACCCCTTATGAAGGCAAATGGCCTGGTGAAGAGGCTCCTACATTTCCCAGAAAAACTTCTGAATTGATGAAAGATATAGGTTACGAGCTCATCAAGACAACACCCCAGGGAAATACATTGACACTCGACTTTGCCAAAGCAGCTATCGAACAGGAGCAATTGGGTAACAATCCAACAGAGGATACAGACTTTTTGTGCGTGAGTTTATCTGCAACGGACTATGTTGGACACCGTTACTCGTTATCGGCTGTAGAAATAGAGGATACCTATCTTCGCCTTGACCAGGATATTGCAGATTTTTTGGCGTATCTAGATAAATATATAGGCAAAGGTAACTATACCTTTTTTCTTACCGCAGATCATGCAGCGTCTTATAACCCCATGTATTACACAGACCAACAAGGGAATGGAGGCTATTTATTTACACGGCAAATCCAACGTAGCCTGAATAGCGAACTTCAAGAAAAATTTGGCAGTGACAAAATAGTAAGGAGTTTGATGAATTACCAAGTGCATCTCAATTACACACTCATAGATTCCCTTCAACTCAACCTTAAAGATGTCAAGGAAACGATTATCAATTCGCTTAACAAGGAAGAGGGTATTACGTATGTCATTGATATGGAAGGGAACCAGAATATGTTCATTCCCGCCCCACTCCGGGAGAAAATTATCAATGGCTATAATCGTAGGCATAGTGGTGCTATCCAGATTATTGCAGATCCCCAATGGTATGCTGGCACACCGCGTAGCCCGGGAACAACTCATGGTGTGTGGTCGCCATATGATTCACACATACCACTCGTATTCATGGGCTGGGGCATATCGCAAGGCGTAAGCAATAAAGAAGTACATGTGGTAGATATAGCTCCAACACTGGCTTCATTGCTACATATTATGGAACCGAATGGTAACATCGGAAGGCCAATAGTGGAGGTATTAGGACAATAAGTCAAGGGCAAATTATTTTTCCGTATCTTTGCCCTACTATTGATTGATCCATAAAAAGGGAACGCATGCTTTCTAAGAAAACAAAATACGCCATCAAGGCGCTCATGGTGCTGGGACGTAACTACGGAAAAGAACCTATGCAAATTGTAAGGATTGCAGAAGAGGAACGTATTCCTAAAAAGTTCTTGGAACAAATTCTTTTAGAAATGCGTAACGCTGGCATATTGTATTCTAAAAAAGGCGCCGGTGGGGGTTACAGCTTGAACAAAGCGCCAGAAGACATCTACCTTTCTCAGGTAATGCGATTAATCGACGGCCCTATCGCCTTACTACCTTGCGTGAGTCTTAATTTTTATCGTTCTTGCGAGGAATGTGTAGAAGAACATGCTTGTGGTATTCGCGATACCTTTATTGAGGTTCGGAATGCGATGCTGCAGATTCTTAATGACACAAGTATCGCACAACTTATCAATAAAGAGAAGCACTTGTCCTTGGATGTATAACTGTTAAAAGAGGCTTTTCAAAAGTTTTTTATACGCCTCAGCGATTTTTAACATACGGGCATCATTAGGATGAACATAATCTACTGTCGAATCAATATCCAAACCGATTTCTTTATTCGTTAAAAGATATAGATTTACTATCCCTTCTTGTTTTAGTCTGTCCAGCGCAACCCTCAAAACCTCGGTCGTCTGCTGGAATTGTTGATTTTTGTCGGTATTTAGTATATGCGCATCAAATCCAGAAGAATGTTCTGTAAGAATAATCGGTGTTGTCTGTTGTTTCTCCCGAAGTGTTATGACTGCATGGTAGATTAAGGAGTCCAATTGTTGTTCGCTCCAATCGGGCGATATGGTGAGATTAGGTAAACAATCCAAAATAATAGCTTTCGCTGGAGTTGCTCCGATAAGTTCTAAAAGCGGGGCTTCTAACCGACCATTGCCCGAAAAGCCCAGATTCAACACCGGACTGCAGATAGCCCTTTGCAGGATGTTAGTCCAACCCAGACCGGGTCGAGATGCACATGCGCCCTGTGCGATCGAGGTTCCATATACTATAACTGGAGGTTCTGTTTCTGTAATAAAATCTACCGACAGCGAATCAGGAATGCCGATTTCCATCCAAGAGACTGTATTATACAAGGGTAAGTACAACTGATAGATTCGGTCGGCGCTGGTCTCCATCGCGTCAAACAGGTAGGTGATCGTATCTTTGAAATCATAACGCCCCGATGCCCAATGCCATTCATTTTTATCGGAATCGTAGGCATATAAATCTACACCACTCACACCGGTAGCTGGCATATGTGGCATATCTAAAGCATGTTTCACGGTGTAGCGCACCTGGATCCGGTTAGCTTCAGTTTTAAAACTGATCCTAAGACCGGCACTGTTCGTACTCAAGTACCACACGGGATCTCTAACCTCTTCCTTCATTGCCTGAGGCAGACGTTGATAGGAAGATATCCCTTCCCGGTCTAGGCGACCGTTGATATGTCCCTCTACTAGAACATCTATCCATTTCCAAGTTTGTTGGGCGTAGCCCTGCGAGAAGCTTATAGTCGAAAATAGTATCAAGCTACAGAAGCGAGCTATAAATCGTTTTTGTGTCATGTCTTCTATTGTAAAACTCTATACCACATCAAGGATGCGTGCAAAATGATTATTAAGATGCTGCCGGATAGCTTTGCGGTAGGCTTCTGCATCTCTTTGCTTCAATACCTGCACCAACTCCTTATGGGAAACAAATTCGCCCGCCACAATGGGTCTTTCCAACAAACCGCTTTGGTGTACATATTGAAAAATGGGGAATAACATTTCCTGTAACTCCATCAGAATTTTATTCCCAGATATTTTATATAGCTTTCCATGAAACTTAATCTCATCTTCGATTTGCCAAGGATAAGCCGTATCACCGGAAACCACGGTTTCCGCAATCTCTTCCAATTCTTTAATATCTTCTTCGGTAATCTTACTGACAATGAAGTCCGCCATCCCCACCTCCAGCGCCAACCGCATTTCAAATATATCTTTAAGTGTCTCACTATCGAGAATGGAGGGATGGAACACCTTTCGTAACGATCCTAATACATCTGGATTTTTCAATACCGCCCCTTTATGTTTCTTTGATTCAATCAGTCCGATCGTCTTTAGACGCAATAAAGCTTCTCGTATTACTGTACGGCTGACTCCAAAACTTTCCGCAAGATCAAGTTCTTTTGGCAACACATCGCCCACTTTCAGTTTCTTCTGTTGTATGAAATGGATAATACGTGCCTCTACCTTGTCTACTAGGCTGGAAGTATCTATCTCGCCTAAACTATCTATAGAATCCTCTACATTAATCATGTCTATTTTTCCGTAGTTTAATAATTTCTTACGCAATAATATCAAAAAAATTTTGATTTATAAAACATTATGTCATACATTTGCTTAACATTATGTATAACATAATCCGATTTAAATAATAAAATTATGATGAGAATAAACAAAACAATTCTAAAAAGCCTCGTCTTACTATTTCTTTTTCTTGGGCTACTCCAAGGAAATGCTTTCGCCCAATTTTTACTTCAAGGACGGATAGTCGGGGTAGACAATGTGCCATTGAACGGTGCAAGCGTAAAAAACAGCACACAAGATATCGCTACATCGAGCGACGAGCACGGCAATTTTTCGATACGTGCACAAGTTGGCGATATACTGATTTTCACATCAGTAGGCTATCAACCCCAAAACGTGACCGTAACCAATTTGAATACGCTCCAAATTTCCCTACATGCAGATGATACTTCTCTCGAGGAAGTTGTGGTAATGGGATACGGTACTGTCAAGCGCACAAAGATAACCGCTTCCGTTTCCACCTTGGACAACAAAGTATTGGAGACCGGTATGCGGGCCAATCCCGCACAAGCGTTAGCAGGAACGATACCAGGTGTCCGTGTATCAACAGGTTCGGGTCGACCGGGTGCTATGCCGAGTATAGTATTACGTGGGGGAACTCACTTCGACGGTTCGGGTAGCCCATTAATTTTAGTTGACGGACAGGTTCGCGGCAGTCTTTCCGACATTAACCCTGACGAAATTGGACGGATGGATATACAGAAAGATGCTGCTGCCACCGCGATATATGGAGCACGGGCAAGTAACGGCGTAATTATCATAACGACCAAGAGTGGAAAAAGCGGTAGTTCGTCCCTCGATTTTAAGGTAAATAGAGGTATTAATTACCTGAACGTGCCATACGACTATCTAAGTTCCGAGGACTATATCAAATGGAGTCGTTTGGGAGCTGTTGAAGCGATTAAGATAGGAACCTTAGCGAACAATACCTTGGGAGCTCCCGGTCCTCGGGGGACGGGTAATGCTTACTTCGCCGCCGATGGTACAACACCACTGGATGGTAACTACGTTAACGAAGGCCGATGGAGCTTAATGCGTCTAACCGATCAGAACCGATTTCTATTGGATCAAGGGTGGAGAACCATGAGAGATGCCGTTCCTACCAATGCAGCCGGTCACTATGATCCCAATGGTGAATACTACGATTTGATATACGAAGACTTCAACTATGGCAATCTAGCATTCCGGACACCAGCCCCGTCGCAAGATTATAATCTCTCGTTTTCTGGTGGAAATGACAAAGCCTCGTATTATAGCAACGTCGGTATCTATGATGAGCAGGGCTTGTCCTTAAATACCTTTTATCGTCGTTATAATTTCGCGGTAAACGCCGATTACAAACTCAAAGATTGGATTACTTCCGAATCCCGTGTGAACTGGACCCGTGCCAACTGGCGGGATCAATCTTTGACTAATGGCGAAGCGAATTACTGGGGCCGGATGCTATCCGCTCCTCCTACCCTGCGTAGCAGAAGTCCAATCACCGGCGATTGGATCTTAGGTAGAGACGCCAGCGACGGAAATCCTTTGGTCAACATTGACAAGTATATACGCCGTTCGCAAAATGATAAATTTACATTAAACCAAGGACTAGTTGTTAATTTCCTACCCGAATTGACACTCCGTCTGAAAGGTATTTTATATTATGAGGAGGAATACCATGAATCGTTCGACAAAGATTTCAGAACGGGTTTTTTGAGTACAACCAATCCAGATGCCGGATGGAACAGACAACGAAACAGTTCTGCCAGCTTTTGGCGCCGTATAGGTCAAACTTACAACGCGGTTTTGAACTATGATAAGTCCTTTGATCAGCATAATGTCAGTGCCTTGGCCGGTGCCGAGTTTTATGATGCCTATTATCGCTCTTTGGGAGCATCGGGAGCCTTAGCTCCTACAGATGATTTCATGGCGTTGGGTCTCACCACCAATACGTCAGACAATCCTACACGGGGTGCATCCTCTTCACACTCCAATGATCGAATCATTTCGCAATTTGCACGTATAAACTATGATTTCGACGACAAGTATCTTGCTTCGTTTACCTTCCGTCAAGACGGTATATCCCGATTACACAGAGATAACAGATGGGGCTTTTTCCCTGCAGCTTCTATCGGATGGGTAGCAACACAAGAGGATTTTGTCCGAGACAGTGCTCCATGGCTAAACTTTCTGAAATTTCGTGCCAGCTGGGGTAAAAACGGTAATATCGGTATAGGAACAAATGACCCCATAGGCATCTATCAAGTGCAGGGCAGCTACGGGGTAACAGGGGCGTATGACCAAACTCGCGGCTTCCTGTTTTCAGACCCCACTTTACCTGAGTTGACTTGGGAAAAAACCAATACAACGGAAGTGGGTGCCGACATTGGTTTATTAAATAATAGACTCAATCTTTCTGTGGCCTATTACAACAGAATCACCTCCGATAAGCTTGCTTACATTGCCCTCCCTAGTTCGGCAGGCATCGCATCCATTCGCACAAACAATGGTAACATGCGTAACCGGGGCATAGAATTCGAAGCTGGCTACAGCATCTTACAAAACGACAATTTCACTTGGTCGGTAAATGCCAACGCCGCTTATGTGCGTAACAAAATCTTGAAATTACCTTTTAATGGCAACGAACGGAACAGACAGGGAGGAACACAAGTATACGACCCTGCGAGCGGATCATTGGTATGGGTAGAAGGACTCCAGGAAGGCATGGAATGGGGTGAGATCTACGGTTTCCGGATGACAGGCATCATCCGAAACGAAGAAGACCTGGCGAACTACAATGTTCGGGATGAAGCCGCCGGAGAGGCATACAGTATTGGAGGTGCCGCAGGTCGACGTGTCGCCAGCCAGCGGGTCATCGATGAACAGGGCTTGACAGGTTATTTACCAACACAACTGGGCGATGCGATGTGGGACGATATCAACGGAGACGGCGTCATCAATCAAGACGACCGTGTCAAACTGGGAAACACCCTGCCGAGATGGACAGGAGGCTTCAACACCACATTCGGTTACAAAGGTTTCTCTTTGTTCACCAGACTTGATTTCGCCCTAGGCCATATTCAAATGGACCGTCAGCACGTTTGGTCCCTCGGTTATATGCAGGGTGAGTTCAATGCCGGAGATATTGTCAAAGACACATGGACACCCGACAACCCAAATGCGAAATATCCGCGCTACGTATGGGCGGATCAGTTAAACATGAAGAACTTCGATCGTCCGAGCAATCTGTTTTATGTAAACTCAAATTATTTGGCGTTCCGAGAAGTATCATTGAGTTATTCTGTACCGAAAGAATGGATTAGTCGGGCGAAAATTGCCGGACTGACACTAACCGCTACAGGGCAAAACTTAGGATATATTTCGAATAAATTGAATTCACTTCCTGAACGTACAGGTTTTCAAAACAGTGCTTATACTATTCCGACGATGTTGATTTTCGGCGGAAAGATTACATTCTAAATTTAATTGATATTAAAGCAATGAAAAAGCATATAAAAATATTGGCCGTCATCTTTTCTTTATTGGGAATGACCGCCTGTAATAACCATTTAGATCTTGTTCCCGAGGATTACTTCGCAGACGGGAACTACTGGCAGAATGAAGCGCAAGTAGATAATTTCATGACGGGCATTCACTCTCAATTACGCGGGCAGCAGTTTCAATTTTTCCGCTTAGGGGAAATGCGTGGTGGTGGCTTGACAAACGTCGCAAAATTTCCTGTTTCATTAAATGAACTGACCTTAATAGAGCATAATATGACCGAGGTATCCCCCGGCTTGTCGGCTTGGGCTGGTTTTATGAATTCTATTCTTCAAATCAATCTCTTCATCGAACGGGTAAACAGTATTTCTTTCCTCCCCGAAACTAAAAAGAATACCCTCCTTGGTCAAGCATACGGATTAAGGGCTTTCTATTACTTCCATTTGTTGCGTACCTATGGTAGCGTACCATTACGTCTTTCAGCAGATGTATTGAATAGCCAGCCTGATCAGGTTGCCCTACGCTTAGCACGTTCCTCCGAAGCGGAAGTGTTAACTGCTGTGAAGACCGACATCACCAAATCGCTGGAACATTTCGGGTCTGAACAAGGAGCCAATAAAGCCTATTGGAGTCTGAATGCCACGCGTATGCTAAAAGGTGAGGTTTATTTATGGTCAGCAAAGGTATACGGTACCACGGCTGATCTTACAGAAGCGAAGGCTGCTCTAAATGCCATTACCGGCTATAATCTCCTATCGGATTTTGCAAACGTTATCAAAACGAAACGCAACGAGGAGATCATTTTTACCTTACCTTTTGCATTTAATGAAGCGGAGGCGTCATCATCGTCATTATTCCTATATGACTTACCTTCTTTTAGTGGTCTTTATTACAAAGATACGGTCGATGTTAACGCACCAGTTCTCTTAGACCCGTTGACGCTGCAACAGACGAGTTCTCAAACGATACAACGCTATGCTTACAAATATGAATTATTCCAATCATATGAAGCGGGTGATCAACGGCGCGATGCAACTTTTTACGATTTTTATGCCTTGGACCGCAGCGTAACACCTCAACGTGTTACGACCCGCAATATCGTCCTTAATAAATTCTTAGGCACTATTAACAACAACATTCGTAACTATACCGATGATTGGCCCGTATACCGGGAAGCGGATCGTTTATTAATGCTGGCCGAAATTGCTAATGCGGAAGGTGCCAACCCACAAAATTTCATCCAGCAGATTAGAAATAGAGCGTTTAACGGAAACGATCCAACGCCTTTTGTAAATGGTAGCCGGGATGCTAACGAAATGGCTATTTTCGAAGAACGAATGAAAGAATTCGTTTGGGAAGGAAAACGTTGGTACGATATCCGTCGAATGAAATATGGTACTACACCACTGGTTTTCCGTTCTTCCGGTCATCCGTATGGCGTCCTTAACCAAAGTACAGAAGCTTACAAGATTTTATGGCCAATTGGTCGGGATGTGTGGACAAATGACCCATTGGTTGATCAGACGCCGGGATACGAAACCACTAAACCCTAAATAACGGGAAAACCGATCTTGGCAAACAAGCTGGTTCGGTTTTCTTACATTTTTTAAATAAAACAAACAAATTCAACAAGATATGAAACGTATTGAAGGCCTTATTGCCGCTCCCTTTACACCTTTGCACGGTAATGGGGAGCTAAATCTTGATCTGATCCCGTCGTACTATGCGTTACTTAAAGCAAACAACGTAACCGGAGCATTTATCTGCGGATCGACAGGCGAAGGGGTATCGCTTACTTTTGATGAGAAAGTCGCCATCATGGAAAAGTGGGCCACGTTAACAAAAGACGACACCGACTTTAGTCTCATGATGTTTTTAGGCGGAACAAATATTAAGGAATGCAAACAATTAGCTACGTTAGCCGAGAAAGCAGCGGTTGACGTCATTTCATTTACTTCTCCTTTTTACTTTAAACCTGCTACGGCACAACAGCTAGCTCAATGCTGCGCAGAAGTTGCAGCAGCGGCTCCAAACACGGCGTTTTACTACTATCATATCCCCGTACTGACGGGCGGAAATTATGCTATGATCGATCTCTTACAAGAAGTCGACAACTTGGTACCGACCTTTACTGGCATCAAATATACCCATGAAGATTTCATGGACTTTTTATCCTGTATGAATTTTAACAACCGGAAGTATGATATGCTATGGGGTCGGGATGAAAACATGTTATCCGCATTAGTATTAGGGTCCAAAGGTGCAGTAGGCAGTACATACAATTATGCGGCTCCCTTATATCACGAATTGATCGCGGCCTTCGAACGCGGCGACTTTCAGGCGGCTAATGCCTTGCAGCAAAAATCCATTGACATGATTACCTTGTTAGGAAAATATGGTGGAATTGCAACAGGTAAAGCTTACATGAAATTGGTAGATTTGGATTGCGGCACCTTCCGCTTGCCCGTCAAAAATATGAACGCGAAGCAATTTGAAGCGTTTAAGACAGACGTGGCTGCCATAGGGTTTGAATCTTTTAAATCAAAGCAAGCATGAAACTAAAAACCTCCATCCTCTTGCTGACCGTCGTTTTGGGATCCTGTTCTTCAGATGAGAAATCAAAGACGATCCGTTGGGATAACCAAACAAAGCTACCGACTAACGTCGATGGATCCGCGCATTTGGGCCTGGCAGGCCCACTAACCGGAATGATTGGTGGCAGATTATTGATAGCTGGTGGCGCAAATTTTCCCGAGAAGATGCCTTGGGATGGCGGTACCAAACGCTATGCGACAAAAGCATATATTTATCAACTGGAGGATGGAGTATTAACATTTTTAGGCGAATCTGAACTAAAGGAAGCCGTCGCTTATCCGGGCAATTGTTCAGTGGGGCCAGCACTTTATGTAGCGGGAGGCGAAAACCAAAACGGTGCGGTTCGATCCGGGAAAAAATTTCACCTAGAAGCGGATACGCTCCATGAAGAGCCACTCCCTGATTTACCGGTTGCCTTAACCAACGGCAGTTTAGTATTTGCTTCTGGCAAGCTCTATTTTGTGGGCGGCGAAAATCAGCAGCTGGTATCAGACAAGATATATGGCCTGGATTTATCTGCTGAAAACGGTGTATGGGAAGAAGTACTCACCCTAGCACACCCTGTATCTAACGCTGTTGTCGTTTCGGATCAAAAAAATAAACTTTATATCGCCGGGGGCAGGATGCGCAATGTCGACAGCTTGAGCACCATCTACGATCAGCTATTTGAGGTTAACCTACACACCGTGTCAATCAATAAAATTGCGGAGCTCCCGGAGCCGGTTGCGGCGGGAACAGGTGTCTGGGATGATAACGGTCATATTTTATTGTTCGGTGGTGATCACGCCGAAACCTTTCATCGGGTAGAGGCTTTAATTGCACGGATTAACCAAACGACAGATGACTCGTTGCGAAACGCATTAATCGAAGAGAAAGCGATGTTGCAACGCGAGCATCCGGGCTTTTTACCCCATACTTGGTCGTTTAATGTGAAGCGCAAACAATGGAAAAAACGGGATGATATCGTCGGCAAAAGTCCGGTAACTACCACCGCCCTGTGGTATCAGCAACATATTATTATCCCCAGTGGAGAGATTCGAGCCGGTGTGAGAACCGATCAGATCTTAGTAGGGCAAGCGGATAAAAACGGAGCTTTATGAAAAACAACAAACTTTATCCTTGGGTAGTTGTCGGATTGCTATGGGTAGTAGCATTACTCAATTACCTGGACCGTCAGATGCTTTCGACCATGCGCGACTCCATGCAAATCGACATTGTCGAATTGCAAAAGGCGGAAGCTTTTGGTGTATTGATGGCCATCTTTCTATACATCTACGGTTTTATGAGTCCGGTAGCGGGCGTAATTGCTGACCGCGTGAACCGAAAATGGCTTATTGTCATTAGTTTATTTGTATGGTCGGCCGTGACCTATGGCATGGGGATGGCCACGAACTATAATCAATTGCTCGTTTTACGGGCGATCATGGGTGTCAGTGAGGCCTTATACATCCCTGCGGGTCTTGCTCTCATTGCCGACTATCATACCGGGCGCACACGATCCTTGGCTATTGGTATCCACATGACAGGGCTATATATGGGGCAAGCACTGGGTGGATTCGGTGCTACCGTAGCTGCCAGTTATGGTTGGCACAGTGCTTTTCACTGGTTTGGCATTGTGGGCATCATCTATGCCGTCATCTTGAGTGTGCTCCTTCACGAGAAAAAGTCCGATATGGTGACCGGCACAACTGTTCCGATCAAGCTTTCCTTTCTAAAAAGTCTTTCCACTTTATTTTCGATGACGGCATTTTGGGTCATCTTGTTTTATTTCGCAGCACCTAGCTTACCAGGTTGGGCGACAAAGAACTGGCTACCGACACTTTTTGCGGATAATTTAGGTATTCCCATGGCACAGGCGGGACCACTCTCCACCATCACGATCGCTGCCTCGTCCTTCGTAGGCGTTATTGTTGGCGGTTTATGGAGTGACCGCTGGGTGCAGAAGAATGTACGCGGACGGGTATTTACGAGTGCTATCGGTCTTGGGTTTACCATTCCGTCGCTTATTTTGCTGGGGATGGGAGATACCTTTATCGCGATCGTGGGAGCGGCCGTACTCTTCGGTTTAGGCTTTGGGATATTCGACGCCAACAATATGCCGATTTTATGCCAGTTTGTACCGCCACGGCTTCGAGCTACGGCCTACGGATTCATGAATATGATGGGGGTATTTGCAGGGGCAGCCGTGACACAGGTTTTGGGTAAATTTAAAGATGAGGGTCTTTTTGGCGGGGGATTCGCCATGCTCGCACTCATCGTTGCTGCGGCCTTAATCCTACAATTGTTAACGCTTCGTCCGAAGACAATCGATTATATCGACGAACAAAATAAATAAAACCCTCACAATAAAACACAAAATGAACAACGAACATCTCCTATCGCTTCGCGATTTTTATAAAAAACAACTACTAGAAGATACCGTTCCGTTTTGGTTTCCGAGATCATACGATCCTGAATATGGCGGCTACTTATTGATGCGAGATACTGATGGCAGCTTAATCGATACGGATAAAGCGGTTTGGATACAAGGTAGAGCCTGTTGGCTTTTGTCAACCTTATACAACACGGTAGAGTCTCGGAAAGAATGGTTAGAGGGGGCCAGACTCGGCTACACGTTCTTACGGGAGAAGTGTTTTGATGCCGAGGGCAAAATGTATTTTCACGTGGACCGTACTGGCGATCCTATTCGGATGCGTCGTTATTTCTTTTCCGAAACATTCGCCGTCATAGCTGCTGCAGCCTATGCAAAAGCATCTGGTGACCCTGAGGCAGCAGATTTTGCGCGTAAAATGTTCGGAATCTGTCTGGAATATGCACAGGGTGAACGCCGAATCGAACCGAAGTTTGAACCGACAAGACCAGCAAAGGGCATCGGCGTGCCTATGATTATGATCAATACCGCACAGCAACTGCGCGATACCATAGGAGACCCCCGTTGTGATGGGGCAATAGCGAGTTGGATAACAGAAATAGAAACATATTTTGTAAAAGACGATATCCGCTGTGTTATGGAGCAGGTTGCGCCTGACGGGAGCATTATCGACCATATCGACGGGAGGACGCTCAATCCGGGCCACGCTATCGAGGGCGCCTGGTTTATTTTACACGAAGCACGTTACCGCAATAACAACCCTAAACTGATTGATCTAGGCTGTCGAATGTTAGATTATATGTGGGAACGGGGCTGGGATAAGGAGTACGGTGGTATCCTGTATTTCCGTGATGTGTATGATAAGCCGGTACAAGAGTACTGGCAAGACATGAAGTTTTGGTGGCCACAGAACGAAACCATTATCGCCACTTTATTAGCGTATCTCGTGACCGGAAACGAAAAGTACGCCAATATGCATGAGCTGATTCATAACTACGCGTATTCCCATTTTCACGATAAGGAGCACGGAGAGTGGTTTGGCTAACTGCACCGCGACGGAAGGATTTCACAGACGGCTAAAGGCAACCTCTTTAAAGGTCCTTTTCACCTGCCGCGTCAGGAATGGTATTGTTGGTCGATTTTAGAAAATTTTATCAATCAGGCAACATGAGATATATAGTTTTTATCTTCTCGTGCTTCATCATCTTAAGCGGGACTACCACATTTGCACAAGATAAACTCATCCCCCAACCGATTCATATCGAGCCGGGATTGGGTTTCTTAGATTTAACAGCGGGTATCCGGATCGAAGAATCTTCCGCTTCACTGACAAAGGAACATCAGCTTGCCCAGACGATTTTCGAAGAATGGGCTATCACTATTCGTGATCAAGCAGTGGAGAACGTGCCGGCTGTAAAATTGGTACTCGCTCAAGACACTACGGCCGATCAATCGCACGAGTCGTATCATCTCCAAGTCCACAAAGAGGGCGTAAAAATTACTGCGCCTTCACCTGCAGGAATATTTTATGGGCTGCAGACCTTGAGACAGTTTACGTTGCAAAACCGTAAGCTCGCGGTATATGAAATACGGGATAAGCCGGCGTTTTCCTGGCGGGGATTCTTAGTGGATGTAGGCCGTAATTATCAGCCGTTGTCTATGCTGAAAGAGCAGATTGACGTAATGGCACGATATAAGCTGAATGTGTTGCACTTTCATTTTACCGAAGATATTGCCTGGCGTTTAGTCAGTAAGAAATACCCCGGACTGACCAACGCTAAATACATGACCCGATGGGCAGGTGATTTTTATACAGAAGCGGAATTCCGCGAGTTGATAGCATATTGTGCTGACCACCATATCTTATTGTTGCCGGAAATTGACATGCCGGGCCATAGTGCTGCTTTCAAGCGTTATTTCGGTGTTGACATGCAATCGGACAACGGCATCATACATATTAAAGAGCTGTTGGAAGAGTTTGCAACAACCTACCTCGGACTTCCTTATTTACATATTGGTGGCGATGAGGTAAAAATCACGAATAAAAACTTTATACCGGAAATCACCCGATATGTAGAGGAGCTAGGTTACAAGACCGTCGGTTGGGATCCCGGTAGTAACTTGATGTCGCAGACCGTCCGCCAACTTTGGATGGGTGGACCCGAAGCGGTGCCAGTGCAAGGAGAGATGGTATACATCGACTCGAAACATCTCTATATTAATCACATGGATCCTTTAGAAACGGTAACGACACTTTTCTTCCGCCGGATCGGTGAACAGGATGCGGGACATCGTAATCTGAAGGGAGCAATATTATGTTCTTGGCCAGACCGCGCTGTCGCTGCTCCTAAAGATATGTTTTATCAAAATGCCATTTATCCTTCATTATTGACCTTTGCGGAACGGATTTGGCAAGGTGGAGGCAAATCGGGATGGGTTGCAAATATCCCAGCGGTAGATACCGAAGGTTATACTTCTTTTAGGGAATTTGAAGAAAGACTACTCGCTCATCGGCAGCGTTTCCTCTCGGATAAACCGTTTCCATATGCCAGGCAAACAGACATGCGATGGGAATTGATCGGACCATTCGACAATAACGGAGCGCTATCGCAATCTTTCGCTATAGAGACCGATCCTTTTTCCGACATGTTAGAACCTGCTAAAACGGTAGTGGGCGGTACAGTAATTTTAAGACATTGGTGGGCAGATATTATACCAGGAGTGATCGATAATCCCGAACCTAATACAACCTGGTATGCCCGAACAAAAATCTGGAGTGACGAAACGGGATCAAAATCTTTTTGGATTGGGTTTGATAATCTTTCGCGTTCTTACGCCAGTGACTCGCCCGCATCAGGAACCTGGGACAACCGGCAAAGTAAGCTCTGGGTAAACGGTACCCTCATAGAACCGCCAATATGGAAACAGGCAGGACAAAAAGGGGAACTGGAAATCCCCCTAATCGATGAGGGATATTCATTCCGCGAACCAACCATGATTACCCTAAAAAAAGGATGGAACAATGTTTTGATTAAATTGCCTGTCGCATCGTTTAAAGGTGCGGATTGGCAAAATCCTGTCAAGTGGATGTTTACCTTTATACCTTATAATGTAGATGAAAATTAAAAAACGATAAATATAACAACATGAGAAAGCTATTGTTAACTTTTTGCTCGGTAACCTTTTCACTGCTATTGCATGCACAAGAGGTCACCGTTTTCAAGTCGGGCGATGACGGTTATGCCAGCTATCGTATTCCTGCTATTATTAAAAACAAAACAGGTGAATTGATTGCTTTCGCCGAAGGACGTGTAGACCATGCAGGAGATTATGGAAATGTGGACATCGTATACAAAATCAGTCATGATGGCGGCAAGACATGGGGAACATTGCAGGTAGCGGCAGATTACGACAAGCTACAAGCCGGAAATGCCGCTCCCGTAGTGGATTTATTTGATCCACAGTATCCAAACGGACGTATTTTTTTGTTTTACAACACAGGCAACGCGCATGAACACGAGGTTAGGGCCGGAAAAGGGTTGCGTGAGGCTTGGTACATTACTTCGACAGACGGTGCCAGAACATGGTCGGAGCCGATCAATATCACCACACAGGCACACCGTCCAAACCAGCAGTCTGCTAATCCGGCCTATAACTTCCAAGAAGATTGGCGTGCTTATGCCAATACGCCTGGACATGCACTGCAATTTGATTCCGGGAAGTATAAAGGACGCCTGTACATTCCAGCAAACCATTCTGCCGGAGATCCCAAAGAGAAGGGTAAAGATTATTTTGCACATGCTTATTACTCAGACGATCACGGTAAAACGTTTCAATTAGCAGACAAAATTACATTTGAAGGTGGTAACGAAACAATGGCTGCACAAATCTCGGATACAGAATTGTACATGAACACTCGCAACCAACAAGGGAATGTACGTAATCGTATTGTAAGCTATTCCAGCGATGGAGGCGTAACTTGGGATACCACATATTATGATCGTAACCTCCCTGATCCGGTCAACCAAGGTAGCACGCTATCTTGGAAAAAAGGCAACAAATATATATTGGCTTTCTGTAATGCAGCTCACGAAAAAAATAGAGACAACCTTACCTTACGCCTTTCCAAAGACAAAGGGAAAACCTGGTATTTCAACAAGGTCATCGCCAAAGCACAACAAGGTTACAACGGAGCTTATTCAGCCTACTCCGATATCGTTTTGGTGAAGAAAAATCAAATTGGCATTCTCTATGAGAAGGACAACTATAAAACGATTGTATTTACAGTGGAAAAAGTTAAATAATCTATAACACCTCCATCAGTTTTTCAAAAGCCATTCCACGAGAAGCTTTCAGTAGGATAGTACTGTTAACAACAGGATGTTCTCTGAGAGCTTCTTTAGCATTGTCCGTCGTTTCGTAAAATTCCGCTTTCGTATTTTGATGGGCATAAAACGCCTCACCCACAAAGATAGTCCGATCGGCATCGATGGCTAGGGCTTTGTCGACCACATATCGGTGTTCTTTCGCAGCATCGTCACCCAATTCAAACATATCGCCTAGTACGATTACCTTATGTTTCGCTTCGATAACTTCCAAGTTCGCCAACGCGGCTTCCATACTACTCACATTTGCATTATAATAATCGGCAATGACGACATTTTGTCCCGTCTTTGTGATTTGCGAGCGGTTATTGGTGGGCGTATAGGTCACAATCCCTTGATTGATATGGACATCATCTATACAGAAAAAATGTCCTACCGCAACTGCAGCTAATATGTTTTCCGTATTATACGAGCCTGTCAATTGCGTTCCTACTGTATGATACACCTCCGCATCATGTATTTTCCAAGAGACACAAAGAAGTGGATTGGCATATTCCAATCGCCCTACGATGTCGTTTGCCGGTGAAAAACCATAGCGAACAATTTTTGAAATACCGCGCTGCATTTCCATCTCTCGCAGGTATTCATTATCCCCTTGAAGGAACAATACGCCATCATGCATTTTGAGAAAATCATACAGCTCGCCCTTGGCTTTCTTCACCCCATCAAACGAACCAAATCCTTCCAAATGTGCCTTCCCTACATTGGTGATCAGTCCGTGTGTCGGCGCAGCAATATCACACAAAAATGCAATTTCTTGCTGATGGTTTGCGCCCATTTCAATAACCGCTATCTCGATGCTATCATCTATAGAAAGCAGTGTTAGTGGGACACCGATGTGATTATTGAGATTTCCTTTTGTCGCATACGTTTTAAAGCGTTGCGATAATACCGCATATAATAACTCTTTGGTAGTAGTTTTTCCGTTCGTTCCTGTGATCCCGATAAAAGGTATATTCAGTTGGTGACGGTGATACCGAGCTAGATCTTGCAATGTAGCCAACACATTTTCTACCAGAATATAGCGCTCGTCCGTTACATATTTTCCTTCGTCGACAACCGCCCATTTGGCACCGTTTTCCAACGCTTGCGCTGCAAACTCATTTGCATTAAACCGTTCTCCTTTTAAGGCAAAAAATATACTGTTAGGTGTTATATTACGCGTATCCGTAGATACTGCGTGATGCACTTTATATAACGAATATAACTGTTCGATTGTCATGCTGTTCATATCTTTTTCTTTATCTTCTCCTGGTTCACGAGAACATCCACTATTTCGCCCTTTTTTCCTCGCACTTTATAGTCTATTACCCGACCATCTTTCCATCGAATATCCACGGTATAATTTCCTCGCGCTTTCAACCCTTTTACTTCACCACTATGCCACGCTTTGGGTAAGGCGGGGAGCAAATGGATATAACCATCATGCGATTGTATGAGCATTTCGGCAATTCCAGCAGAACCACCAAAGTTACCATCAATCTGAAATGGAGGATGTGCACAGAAAAGGTTCGGGTATGTTCCGGCTCCTACCCCTTCATAGGTCATTTCATCTTTAAAGGCAGGTTTGAGCAATTGTCGAAGAATCTCCAACGCGTGATCGCCATCGTGCAACCGAGCCCAGAACAAAATCTTCCAAGCACGAGACCATCCCGTTCCCTCGTCTCCTCTTACAAGTAGCGTTTTCTTTGCTGCTTCCGCCCACTCGGGCGTGCTGACCGGCGAAATGAAGTGCGCAGGATATAGTCCATATAAGTGCGACACATGGCGATGTTGAGGTTCAACTTCTGCATAGTCCTCCAGCCATTCCATCACACGACCTGAGTGACTGACGACCACTGGGGGCGGTATGTCTCGAAGTTGCTGCTCCAACTCTGCTACAAAAGGATCCTTTAATTGGAGTATGTCATTCGCTTGAATCACGGCTTCATAAAGTTCCCGTACAATCTGATTATCTATTGTAGGCCCCATGACGACCGATGCAACCTTGCCGTTTGGCATCTTGAAAGCATTTTCCGGCGAAACCGAAGGAGCAGTGACCCACCAACCGTTCTTAGGCTCTTTGACCAATGTCGCATGGTAAAAAACCGCTGCATCTTTTAATACAGGGTATATTTCTGCAAGGTAATCTTCATCTTTCATAAATTGATAATGCTCCCACAGATGATTACAAAGCCAACCCGAAGCTGTACTTGCGCCCCAAGATGCCTGCTCACCTGGCGCTGAATAACCCCAAATATTAGTCATCATATACACTACCCAACCAGGCGCATTATAATAGGCTTTGGCCGTCTTCTCCCCTTCCTTTGCAATACGCTTAATCAAATTGATAAAGGGTTTATGGTACTCGGAAAGATTATTTACTTCGACACCCCAGTGATTCATCTGTGCATTAACATTCAAATGATAGTCTCCGTTCCAGGGCGTTTGGATTTGATGTGCCCACAATCCTTGCAAATTTGGTGGAAGTGCCTTTTCTTCTTTCGGCGCCGTACTGGCTATACTCAGATATCGTCCAAACTGATAGTATAAGGCAGCCATCCCATTATCCTGCGTAGGATCTTCGAAAAACTGCTGGATACGCTTGTTGGTAGGGATGTCTTTATTATCCCCATTATCTTCTAGACGGAGAGAGACACGATTGAAAATTTCTCCAAATTGTTGACGATGTGCTTTCCATAGGCTTTGGTACGTCCATTTAGCAGCATCGGCCAATAAATGCTCCACAGCTTCTTCGGGACGGTGTCCATAATAATCTGTTGATGCCGCAAAAATGAGCAGTACTTCATTTGCATTTTTCACAATGACCTGATGGTCATACGTCATGTTGCTGCCTCCTTTAGTAAGGATTTTTACTTTGCCTGCAAATCGTAACCCATCCCCTCCTTTTCCATCGGGCAATGTACCACTCCATGTCATTTCGTTATCAGTCACGTTCATATGGCGCACATTTTCATCACGGTAAAAATGTGTAGCAAAGGTAATGGCTCCCTTCTTATTTGCCGATAAGCGGATTACACCGATATTCCCATCAAATGAAGTAAAATATTCGCGTAGATACCGTATACCATTCGCTTCAAATGAGGTTGTTGCGGTAGCATTTGCCAAATTCAATGTGCGTTTATACTGCGAAACCTCGCCCGGTATCGTATGTAGAAAATTGAGGAAACCAAAGTTCTGAAAGCTCCCATAAGGTACTTCTGCTCCCTTTCCATGACCCGAGCCCTTTCCTTTCGTTACAAAGTTCCTGTTGACCAACGCTTCTGCCTCATCATTCTTACCCTCGAACAATAGTTTTTGAATCGCATCAACACTTTTATATGCATCATCCTTATTCGGATCTTCGGGGCTTCCCGACCACATCGATATTTCGTTCAATACGATGGATTCATCCAGAATCTTCCCGTCCGGCATCATGCCAATCTGACCATTACCCAAAGGCAAGGTTTCTTCCCAACGGACAGCGGGTTTATCATACCACATGGTCAAATCCTGCGCACACAAATGGCAGGTGAAGTGGAGGAAGATAATAAGACTTAAGATTTTCAACCTTCTTTATTTTTTATCCAGCTTAAATGCTTTGACGCTATTGCTATTAAACGTCGGAATGTATATCGTATTCGTCTCCGGGTGTATGCCCAAATCTGCTGTATTCATCTTCCCTTGGACATCCATCAATTTTTCAAAAGAACCGTCAGCTTTTACATAATATACCAAACCTCCCCAGCATGTAACAAGAAAATCTCCATCGTTACCTACTGGTTCCAATCCATCCCCACCTAATTCAAAACCCTTCGCAATAACGGTACTTTTCTTATTTGCATCTATCTTCCACAGTTCCGGCCCTACTAAGGCATAAAGGCTTCCTTTAATAAACTTCAGTCCATTGACATTCGGTGCATTTTCTAAAAATACGGTTGGTTTGTTATTCCGCATCTGGTAAATAGTACCCGTACGTGTATCGGATACGTAGACAACGCCGTCATTATCTACTGTCACATCGTTCAAAAAAACAGCCCCTGGAAATTCAATTTCATTAACAACATTACCGGTCACAAGATCTACAACAGAAACAGCTGTAATATCCGCCACATATAAAAAATCCTTGTAACTGGCCATTCCTTTGGGTGCATTCAATCCGGTTACCCAATTTTGGTCCTTCACGCTGCCGTCCAAATTTAACACAGCAACACCGCCTTGTCCATCTTTTGTTGCACCGTCTCCGTCAATCAATGACACATATAACACATTATTTCCGGCATGATAAAGCACAGATTCGGGAACAGGCAAATTTTTCGTTTCCCACAATTCCGTCAGTTGATGTTGACCGAATGCCGTTGTGGACAATGCAGCTCCTAAAGAAAAAAGAAGTAATCGTTTCATATTATCTTAGTTTGTTTTTAAACCCTTACAAGATAACAATTTTTTAGAAGTTTGGTTTACTAGCCCTACCTCGCACGGCTTGCTTCTTCAGATTCTGCATCTCTTTTTCTAATTTGCTGTTTCAGATTGCCGAATTTATATGTATAGGTCAACCGAATTGTTTGGTTATCGTTATACTGCCGGATTATCGAATTGAACTGTCCGAAATTTGTAGAAACGTTATTCTGTTGTGTCCGAAAAATATCCGTTCCTGCCAATTTCAAAGAACTTCGCTCGTTTTTGAAATTATAATTCACCCCAACATCTGTTCCCCAACGTGCGTGAATTTTATAGACATTATATAGAAATGCACTGTTGTAATTAACAGACAATTCCGCAGAAAATGCTTTGTTCAGCTTAAAGTTATTTGTGCTGCGCCCTTGAAAGAAAGTAGAGCCTAAGTCTGCGTATTCTCCTGCGATAGGGCCTTTAAAATGCATATAAATAGTCGTCAGATTATTGTTCATCTTCCAGAACTTCCCTATTCTTACCGGTGCGTTGACATTCAAATAAGATGTCACCGTATTGGCTAAGTTCTCCCGTGTAATCCACGCCTGACCTGTCACAGAATCCTGTCCCAAACTTTCTACCATCGCATCGTTGGTCAAATCCGTTCCCAATGTAAAGTTGAACATCTTGTATAGGGTATAATTCAAGGTAAAACCGTTGGTATACTGCGGATTGACATAAGGGTTCCCCCTCATAAACGTAAACTTGTCAATATAATATTCGAACGGATTCAAATGTCTGTAGTTTGGACGCCCTATCTTTCGAGCATAACTTAGCGAAAGAATATTGTTTTCATTCAGCGTATAGGATACATTTGCCGAGGGGAACCAATCTAAATAATCGCGCTTCACACGTTTTTCCAATGTAATAGAGTTTCCATCGGAGACGGTGTATTCCGTTCGAAGCCCCATTTTCATCGACCATTGTCCGAATTCGCGGCTATAGTCGGCATAAGCCGCTGCTATCTGCTCTGTATATACGAAATGGTTAGGACGACCCGCATAATCTTGCCATTGGTTATCTACAAAATGCTCAAATTGCAGATCATTATCCGAGCGCACATTACTATACTTCAAACCTGTCTCCAATTTTCCACCTTTTCTCCATATTTTTTCGAAATCCAACTTGGCAACATAGATATCAATATCTACGGGCATACGACTTCTTTCCAGCTCGGGATCATACAACAGGTTTCCGGTCGGATCGGAAGTGCGATATTCATAGTTGATATTGGAGTTGTTCCTGAAAGCACTCCAGTCCAAATCCAATACCAGTTTACTCCCCAACGTATCTAATTGGAAATCATTGTTGAAGTTGACCGAATAACGGTTAAAAGGTGTTACAGATTTCGAGGAGGCATCCAATACAGAATCGACAACGCCAATGCGAGGGCCGATGTTTGTTAGACTGGCATTATCCGAAATTTCCTCATCATTATCACCCGAAAACTGCAATAGCATAGTATTTCTTTCCGAGGTCTTCTGCTCTACTCCTATTCTGTAGTTATGCGTTTTGTTTGTTTCAATAAGATAGGCATCCTGATCAAATACACGATCGGCACCATCTGATGGAATAACCCTTTCCATGTTTAGATCAAATTGTCTTCTATTCCGGGCGAAACCATACGTGCCAAAGACAGTTGTATTGTTTTTCTTGTAATTAAGGTTCAACGACGAATTTCCCCGAGCATGTTTACCGTGGGCGGCACTTGCCAAAAATGAACCATTAAAACCTTCTAATCTGTTTTTCTTCAACACGATGTTGATCGTACCAACCGTTCCTTCCGCATCTTCCTTTGCACTTCTTATCGTGCTAACCTCTACACGCTGAATCTGATCACCGTTCATGGCTTTAAGGAATGCCGCAAGCTGTTCGCCGGTCATATACGTCTGCCTGCCATCAATCGTTATATTTACGCCTTGTTGCCCCATTAACTGAAGATTTTCATCTTTATCAACACTTACACCTGGAGCGCGTTGTACCACTTCAAGTGCGTTATTTCCTGCTGCCAAAGTAGAGTTCTCCACGTTCAAGATCAGCTTTCCGTCCCGTTGCTGAACGAGAGGTACCTGTCCTTCCACCGTTACCGCATCGATTGTTTGCGATTCGGGTTTTAATATCATATCGTCTACGGCAACAGATTGCCTTGCTACCTTTAATAAAGAAGATTTGCTTGTTTCGTATCCTACAGATGAAGCCTGCACCACAAATTCGCCAGGGGGTACATTTTTTATGATGTATCGTCCATGCTCATCGGTTACCTCTGTTTTGATGAGGGCTCCCACTTTTGCCGTCAATAAGTAAATTGATACATTTGCCAACGGTTCTTGCTGTTCATTAAAAACACGACCGCTCACTTCCCCTTGTTGTGCCTGTGCTGTAAATACAGTAACGAGGAGAAAACATACATTTAAAATAATGCGCATAAATTAGCTTTCTTCTTTTTTAGTATTGATTTTTACGTTGTTGTCTTTCACTTCAATTGTCACATTCGAGCCGTCGATACGGATGACGGAATCTTTCGTTTCGGTATTCACGTTCTCTTCTTCTTCTTTTGGCTTTGGTGGCTGGGCACAGCGCAACCCCGCATTAGTCATTGTCCACTCCGTATACTTCTGTTGATTTTCATTAGGATAGTTGTTGCGACATTCCCAATAGGAAACATCCCGAATTTTATGCTCTATTTCTCGTTGAAGAACTACTTTCGCTCCTTGGGGCAGATATACGGTCACCGTCACCTGTTGATCTCTGTCCAGCGCATTTTTTTTCAACAAAAAGTGGCTAGGAAACAAAAGAGCCTTATCTTCTTGAATCGCCTCATAAGCGATATTATGGGCACGTTCAGAAGCCAATTGATAGGTTTTTCCTTTGGCAGAATAGCTATACTGTATATACGGTTGGCTCAGTGAATCGATATTTTCAAAGTAGATACTGATATCACGATGCAGGTAATTCCGTAGGTCCTGTCCATCCAGCTGAATATTGAATTTCGATTTCAGTGAATCCTGTTCACTAGCATCCAGAACACGTATATCTTTCTCCGTGAAATAGTAGATTTCCTGTGGCTGTATACTTTTTTGCACATTGATGGTGCTTTTTTCCCGAAAATCTTGGGACGCGGCTATACAATAGTAGATAATCCCGATGATGGACACAATCCAAGCAGCAAACATGGTCAATGACAAGTAGCTGTTTAATTTGTCCGTTTTAAACAGTATGCGTGTAAGCCAAAAAAACAATGCAAAAAATGGTATAGCAATCGCTAGAAAGCCAAAAGTCAATGCGATGATAGCATCATTGGTTGCTAGCCCTTTCAGCGGCGGAAAGAACATGGGGTTTTCAAGTCCAAAGAAGTTCATCATATTAAACACATAAAAGATGAACAATCCTAATAAATTTAAGCCTGCGAAGATAAGCATAACCCATGCAATCATTTTCCCAATCAGACCTAAACAACCACTCAATAGATTTCCTGCTGTACGCGCTCCACGACCGATACGCTCACCGGTTCCAGAAAAAGTTTCCGAAAAGCTCTTCGTTTCTTCGTCGAAGGATTTTTTAAAGTTCTGTAAATTTGGTTCCTCACCGCGCATCGCCATTTTGTCGGCACGGGTTTCTGCAATGGGCATAACAATCCAAAGGATAATGTATGCCAGAACACCGGAACCGCCGAGTAAGAAGAAAAGTACTAATAAAATACGTATCCAGATAGGCTCTATACCAAAATAGTGTGCCAAACCACTACAAACCCCGCCCAACATCTTGTCATCCGGATCGCGCATCAGTTTTTTGCCGACATATTCTACATGGGGAGCTTGCCCCGTCCGTTGCTCATGACCGAAGTCCTCTTCCAACGTCGTCCCTTCGCTTTCTTCAAAATCGCTCACACGTCCCATCTGCTCAATGACCTGCTGAACATCATCCAAATTGATGACCTCTTTACGCCCCGTTTGAATACGCTCATTAAACATTTCCGCAATACGATTTTCAATATCTTCCAGTATCTCTTTGCTTTCAGCGGTATTTCCAAAATGCTTCTTAATATCAATCATATACGATCGTAACGTATCGTAGGCATCTTCCTCGATATGGAAGACAATGCTGTTGATATTTATAATAATTGTCCTGTTCATGACCTTGTTAATATATGTAGATGCTGTTTGTTATTAGTCGTTTCGTCCTTGTAAGGATGTTTCCACTGCGAAAACAAGTTCTTTCCATGTTACGTCTAGCCGAGATAACACAGCGCGCCCTTCATCCGTAATTTGATAATATTTACGGGGAGGCCCGGAGCTTGATTCTTTCCATGTATAACTCAACAACCCATTGTTCTTCAAACGCGTTAGTAAAGGATATAATGTCCCTTCTACCACTAATAATTGGGCTTTTTTAAGCTCTCCAATAATATCTGAAGCATAAATCTCCCCTCGGGAAATGATAGAAAGGATACAGTATTCCAGTATCCCTTTCCGCATTTGGGTTTGTGTATTTTCTGCTATCATAACATTACAAAGATATATGTTTTATACTGTACTATGCAATACATAGTACTATAAAAATTACAAAAATTTATATAATTAATTGACTAATAGCATTTTATTTTTAAAAAAACTCGTATTTAACTGTTTTTAAATATTATTTGCTTTGAAAGTTCCCTAATTAATACGACTTTTATCCTCCATGTTGAGAAACTTGTTTAACTACATTTGGGCGATTGTTTGGGGTATTATGATGCTGTTGCTCATGGGAATGCCATCAGACGATATGCCGGGAGTTGGTTTTTTTGAAGGGTTTGATAAGATGGCACATTGTGGTTTCTTCTTTGTCTTTACTGCGTTGCTGTTATTGGGCTCTATCTCGCCAGCTAGTGGTAACCCATCTAAGATAAAAACAATCATCGTTACATTTCTTATTGCCAGTATTTTTGCTTTTGGTACAGAAGCTATTCAATATTACCTGTCTACAGGCCGTCAAGCGGATTGGTGGGATATTTTTGCTGATTACGTTGGGATAGGTATGGCTCTCTTCAGCTATATCTTGTTTTATCGGAGACGCGTATATTGATAGATATATCTTAGGCTATCGCTAATACAGCCACGGAAACTTTACAATGGCACTGTTCGGCAAGCGTTCGCGCCGCAGAAGCAATAGTAGCTCCGGTTGTAAAAACATCGTCCACCAATAACACATGCCTATTTTCAAAGACGGAAGGTTGAGCACAAGAAAAAGCATTTTCGACGTTGTCATAGCGTTCCACACGACTTTTCTTGGTTTGTGTTTCTGTATTTGTTACCCGTATAAAATCCACTGGATTTAAGGGCAATGACATAGCTCCAGCAATGCCTTGGGCAATATATTCACTCTGATTGTATCCTCGAACTCGTTTCTTCTTTCGATGAAGCGGCAATGGAACCACCACATCAATATTTGTGTAAAACGGAGAAGTGCACAATTGCGCACCAAAGCACGTCCCCAGATATTCCCCAACACGTCGATCTTTAAGGTATTTCAATTTATGAATCATAGCTTGTACCACGGAAGATTTTGAAAATGAGAGATAGGCCGCACCAGCTTCAATAGGTGCTTTACCCAATAGGCGTTGGGTTATTTCGTTTTGTTGGAAAAGATAATGATCGTTTATAGGTAAATGGAATCGGCAGGTGGTACAAATAAATTCTTCTTGGTACAAAAGAACATTTTCGCAGGAAACGCATAATGGTGGGAACAAAATAGACACGAAGCTTTCCCAATACGATTTGATTTGCATACTATTTATTACAACTGGTGTATATAAATTTACTTCTTTTTTTTCGTAAAAAAGAAGCAAAAACCTCGTGGCTTCGGATATTTTACATATTGGATAGTGCTAAAGATGAATTTCTACAGTTGTAAAACATCCGGATGCCACATTTAGGTGTTAATGAAGGGATAGTGCATCTCCTATCCTTATTCTTTGCTCTCTAAACTACGGTTTCTTCTTTAATCGCGAGCTGGCCACAAGCGGCATCAATATCTTTCCCCCGGCTGCGGCGGACGTTGGTCACAATATCTTGGCTGCGTAAATAATTTGCAAACTGATCGATTTTATCCGCCTCAGCATTCACAAAATCAGCTAAAGCGATGGGGTTGTATTCGATAATATTCACTTTACAAGGTACATGCTTACAAAATCTGGCAAGCTCTTTCGCATCCTGCAATTCATCATTGAAATGGTGGAACACAATGTATTCAAATGTTACAGGATTCTTGGTTTTTGTGTAGTAATATTTTAATGCGTCTGCTAATGCTGCCAAAGAGTTTTGTTCATTAATGGGCATAATCTGGTTTCGCTTTTCATCGTTTGCGGCATGTAATGACAAAGCTAAATTAAAGCGAACCTCATCATCTCCCAGCTTCTTAATCATCTTGGCAATCCCCGCAGTAGACACCGTGATACGCTTTGCTGCCATATTCAAACCATCAGGAGCTGTAATACGCTCTACTGATTTCATCATACCGCTGTAGTTCAATAAAGGCTCACCCATTCCCATGTAGACAATGTTGGTCAACGGCTGATGGTACTTCTCCTCAGCCTGTTTAGCAATTAACACTACCTGGTCATATATTTCATCAGCTTGCAGATTCCGTTTTCGTTCCATATAACCTGTAGCACAGAATTTACAAGTTAAGCTACATCCTACCTGTGAACTTACACATGCTGTCATCCGATCCGGAGTTGGAATCAGTACACCTTCAATTACATTTCCATCATATAGGGTAAAGCTACTCTTAATGGTCTTGTCCGAGCTCACCTGTGACTCCCGAACGTTCACAGCACGTATCTCAAAGTTACTTTTCAGTGTTTCACGCAATGCCTTGCTCAGATTCGTCATCTGGTCAAAATCCGTACATGATTTCGACCATAGCCATTCATATACCTGTTTCGCCCGGAATCCTTGTTCACCCATTGCAGTTAGCTTATCTTTTAACTCTGATAAACTTAAACTCCTGATATCAATTAATTTACTCTGCTGTACCACGGTACAAAGATAGGGAATTTTATTTCAATGCCTCTTTCACTTTCGGGATAATCTGCGAGCCGTACAATTCAATTGCTTTCATCATGTCTTTATGATCCGGACTACCCACATCCATGTGTGCAGAAAAACGAGTGAGTCCAAACATCTCGATAACATGTAAGATCTTTTCTACGGATTCGTTTACATCTCCGACCACCAGATGTCCATGAATGGAACGCCCGAAATCGTATTGTGAACGTTGGTAAGGAGGCCAACCTCTCGAAGCACCGACTCTATTCATCTGTGCAGCATAAAGGGGATAATACCGGTCAGCTACTTCCTGTCCATTTTCTCCAAAAAAAGCATGCATGTGAACTCCTACTTGAAAGTCTTCCATAGCATGTCCATTGTCCTCCCACGTTTGTTGATATATTTCAAACAAGGGTTTAAAGTTTTGAATTGCGCCACCGATAATGGCAAACATAACCGGAAGCCCCAGTTTTCCTGCTCGGATTACCGAAGAAGTTGTGCCGCCGACGGCTACCCAGATTGGTAACGAACCACGGACAGGGCGCGGAAATATTTCCTGATTGATCAAGGGTTTGCGGAACTTGCCCGACCAGGTAACGGTATCCTGCTTATTCAATCGTAACAGCAAAGCTAATTTTTCCTCGAAGAGTTCCGCATAGTCCTTCAGATCATAACCGAATAGTGGAAAAGACTCTATAAAGGATCCTCGACCGGCCATTATTTCTGCCCGTCCATTTGATAAAAGATCTACCGTTGAAAAGTCTTGAAATAACTTAACAGGGTCGGCCGAACTAATAACGGAAACCGCACTGCCTAGTTTGATGTTCTTGGTTACCGTAGCGGCGGCCGCCAGTATAATTTCCGGAGAAGAAACGGCGTAATCTATTCGATGGTGTTCACCCATTCCAAAGAAATCCACACCCACTTCATCCATCAATTTGATTTCCTCGATAATCTCCTGCGTACGCTGCGCCGCAGATTGCATTTTACCTGTTGTGGGATCAATATGCACATCTCCAAACATGCCTATTCCTAATTCAATCATAGCTTTTTTTCCTTTCTGCTACAAAAATAGTGTATCCCCAACGTCAAGACATTGATATACATCAATAAATGCTTACCCGTGGATATATTCTTTTTTACCGTAGCTCTGGATCAGTTCCCCTTCAAAATCTAACCATTCTTGCCATCTTTTATCGACGTCGACATCCGTTGTATATTTACGTGCAAAATGGAGAAAAGTGGTGTAATGATTAGCCTCAGAAACCATCAAATCGTGGTAGAATTTTGCCAGCTCCTGGTCGTTTATATTTTTAGACAGCACGCGAAAACGTTCACAACTACGTGCTTCAATCATCGCAGCGAATAGTAGCCGGTCTATAAAAGCTTGATTACGGGAACCATCTTTCTTAGAGAATTTCATCAGCTGCCCGACATAGTCGTCTTTTCTTTCCCGTCCTAATGCATATCCTCGAGCTTTAATAATATCGATCACCATCTGGAAATGCTGCATTTCTTCTATTGCAATAGCAGTCAGCTCATGGACAAGATCTTCATGTTCTGGATTCTGCGTAATTAACGTAATGGCATTAGAAGCCGCTTTTTGTTCGCACCAAGCATGGTCTGTCAGAATCTCATCCAAATTAGATTCTGCGATATTTGCCCAACGAGGGTCTGTCAATAATTTCAATCCTAACATACGAATTCAATAAATCACAAAATTATCCCAAAAAGTTTTCCGGGTTAAACCCATGCTCCTTTAATACGTCTTCGGGAACACCGTTCCACACACCTGGTCTATTTCCTACATAACCAATATCCTTAACCCCCATCTCCGTCGTATAGAAACCCGACGCTGTCAAGTTACGCATCAAGGAGAAAAACGCAACACCTTGTTGCATTTCTGGCTTCGCTTTATCCGGATAAGCAATTTCGTCGATAAGTTCAATTTGTTGCTCTTTCGTGCATTTTATAAAAGCATTACCATATCGTTTCTGGCATTGTACATCTGTCCATTTTAACCCACCGCGCATAGGAATCTTGTTAGAAGGAAGATCCTTAACAATAAATTCGATAAAGTCCGGCACACCTGCTTCTGAAGCACTCCCAGATACATCATCCTTTGGTATAATAATATTCGCCAATACGGTAATGGTCGCCATTTCATGGTCTGTAAAAAACTTCTCTTCCAACAGTTTTTGCGTCCGTTCGTGTTCCCAATCCTCTACGCCCGGCAACTTATTAGAAGTCTCACTGGCGATTCTCGCTTCCTTCGCACTCTCTCCATTACAGGCTGTCGTTAAAACACCTGCACCTGCCGCAAGCAACCCTAATGCCTTAAGAGATTCTCTTCTATTCATATCTTTTTCGATTAGCCATTTAACTTTTTCTTCTCTTCCAATATGTATTCTGCTGTTCGCATGGACAGCGCCAAAATAGTCCAAGTTAGGTTCTTGTCTCCTTGTTGTACAAAAGGGCCTGCATCCACTACATACAAGTTCTTACAATCGTGCGCCTGACCCCATTTATTCAACACGGAAGTTTTCGGATCATTTCCCATACGGGTAGTGCCTCCTTCGTGGATAATCACACCCGGAGCTTCTAAACCATATTTTGTTTCCGGCCCCTGCTCGCTCGACAAAACAACCGCTCCCATCTCGTGCATGATGGACTTGAATGTGTCTTGCATATGCTTGGCCTGTTCAACCTCTTCGTTGGCCCATTTGTAGTGAAAACGTAATACAGGAATACCATATTTATCCACGCGTGTTGGGTCTATCTCGCAATAGTTATCTTTTCTTGCCAACGCCGTGCCACGTCCGGCCATTCCGATGGATGCACCGTAAAAGCGACGATAATCTTGCTTAAGCAACGCACCGTATCCGCCACTGTCCCGCGTTTCTCCATTCTTCCCCGCCACCATTCCGACAGCTCCAGGAACCCAATTTAAGAATCCATACCCCGGCATATTCAATCCACTACCATATTCAATATGATAACCTCTAGGGAAACGCAATTTTTTATTGTCTTCCCACCAAGGGGAATAAATATGCACGCTACCAACACCATCTTCGTTGAAACGTTTTCTATCTAGCAATTGTGGTAAAAATCCCCAAGCACTTGCCCCCGTAGAATCGTGTAGATACCTACCCACTAAGCCACTACTATTACCAACTCCACCTGGATGGGCGGATGATTTGGAGTTCAACATAATGCGCGCACTTTCACAAGCACTTGCACCCAAGATTACCGTCTTTCCCCTTACGGCATATTCTTGTAAGCTCTTCGTATCTACGTAAGAAACACCCGTCGCCAGCCCCTCATCGTTTGTGAGCACCTCACGAACCATAGCATTGTCTATCACCTTTAGATTTCCGGTCTTCATTGCCGGCATAACCAAGCAAGAAGAAGAAGAAAAATCACCGTAGACCTTGCAGGCTCTTCCACATTGCCCACAATAGAAGCATGTTCCACGTCCTTTAATTTCTGGAGAAGATTCTGTCAAAACTGCTCCCCGGCCAGGAAGAACTGGAACACCAGCTTTTTTTGCCCCTCTGGCGATATAAAGCTCCCCTAAACGTGGTTTCGGCGGTTTCATAAAGATTCCGTCCGGCTCGTTCGGGTATCCTTCTACCGTACCATATATACCGATCATACGATCTACCCGATCATAAAATGGTTTGACCTCTTCATAACTGATAGGCCATTCCTCGGTAATACCATCTGTTGGTTTGAAGTCATCTGGTCCCATCCGTAAAGAAATGCGCCCCCAGTGATTTGTTCGCCCGCCAAGCATGCGGGCACGAAACCATTCAAATTCTGTCCCCGCTACCGTGGTATAAGGCTCTCCTTCTAATTGCCACCCGCCATAGGCTGCATCAAAATCACCAAACGGACGAGTCGTTCCCGCTCCTCTACGGGGCGACTCCCAGGGCCACCGCAACTGCAATGCGTCCTTCGCGGGATCCCAAAACGGCCCTGCTTCCAACATCAATACATTAAGTCCAGCGTGGGCTAGAATATAACCAGCCATACCACCGCCCGCTCCAGACCCCACAACAATAGCGTCATAAACTTCCGGACTCTCTTTTATCTGATAATCGCCCATATTTTCGTGAATTTATAAAAAAGCGGTAAAATTATTTCTCTTCTCTGATACTGCTTAGCCACAACCAAAGTAAAGAAAATTTCTAATTTGAAAAGAATGTTATTGTATATTCTTATTTTTTTCCTCAATCCAGAGCGACATATATTTACTGGCGTTATAATGCTGGCTCTGTAAGATCCGGCCGACAAAATTCTGCCGACGATGTGTGTCCAAATCCTCTTCTAACTCATCTAGGTATTTAAGAAACGGCGTTTCAAACAGCTCTCTGCTGCTTGTTGCATTAAGTACAGTTATTCCTTTTTCCTGCGCCTCATGCCACACCTTCGAATCCCCGTATAAAAGAGCCGCTTTTTCTGCAAAGCTATTCAAATCATCTTCGATATATCCGTTCCAAAGCCCATCAATCGACATCGATTCTGCACCCACGGCGGTGGTAACCGAAGGAGTTCCTGCTTGCATGGCATCGATAAATTTACCTTTGACGCCCGCTCCAAATTGAATTGGCGCAATTAGCACCCGATAGGTTTCAAGAGTCTTGCGGGCATCCTTCGCTCTTCCTTTTATCAGAAAGTTTGTTTTAGGTTGATGTAGTTGATAGACTTTTTCACTCGCATAAGATCCGTAGATATGCAGTTCTGCCTCAGGTAGAAGTTTTCTCACTTCCGGCCAGATTCGTGTTTTTAAGAGCTGTACTGTATGCCAATTGGGCTCATGTAGAAAGTTTCCGATGAATACAAGATGTTTTCGCAGTGAAAAAGAAGTCCATGTATATTTTGCAGACGCTTCTATTTTCGGTTCTAAAAAAGGAAGGTAATATAACAGTTCAGCTGGCAAACGAAATGTTTCCAAAAGAAGTTTCATTTCGCTCTTTGAAATAATTAAGGAAAGGTCACAACGCAGTATTGCAGCAATTTCTCGCGTGGTAACGTCATTATAATAATCTATTATTGTATTTCGTTTTATCGCGTCTTGCCGTGCCTTTCGCAGAAAATGTAGATCCTCCGTATCTAATATCGTTAGCGCAGATGGCCAATATTGTCTTACACGCCAACCATATTGCTCCTCGGTGACAAAACGGTCAAAAACGACAATATTAGGTTCTAAACAAGTAATAAAGGCATCAAAACTGCTGTCGTTAAGCTGGATATGCTCCTCCCGAACATCCTCTTGGAGAAGCGGATGGCTATAGGAGGATTTGGAAGCAGCAGATGCGAAGACGACTTCGTAGCCTGCATGTTGAAACATCCAAATCAATTGCAGAATACGCGTTCCTGCTGCAGACGATTGGGGTTCTGGCCAAACAAGCCCGATGAAAAGCACTTTCTTCATCGGGCTAAAATAAGGAATTTACATTTTTTGAATGCTATCTCCGTCTAAATTCAATTTTTGTTGTGGTGTTGCCCGTTATATTTACCAACGTAAATTTGGCTACCGTTTGAACAAGATTTTCCTGAATATCGTATTCCACGCCAGCAAAGATCATTTTTTTACTCGTAGGCATACTATAAATGTAAGAGCCCGTTTCTCCTGCTCCCTTATATACATATGCATATCCGTTTGATTTGAACTCCATCGTCTCCCCTTCTCCTACCAATACCTCCCGCACAGGATCCTCATCTGCTTTGGAGGTGGTTTTCACCACATCAAACCACTTGTTTGAACGAATAATATTCAAGGCTGTATCGCGACCTATATTATCCACTGTTTCTTTACTACAGGACGATAGTCCTATCAAAATCATTCCAACAAACAGGAACATCCAGTTCCTATATGTCCATGTCCATCCTTTCATACTATAATCTTAAATTATAAAAGGACATGACCAAGTATAATGCCAAATTAGTTGGACATCCGTTAAGCTGCGCCCGACTATTTAATCCCGTACAACTTCTCGCCTATTTCACTTATTTTCTGGTCGACAGAAATCAAGCCGTTGCCAGAAAGATACCAGATCCAGCCAGGCAGAATAAACGCTTTATTGTTTTTATAGGCTTCGGTAGCCTTGACATCATCGAGGAAGATCTCACTTTCCTCGGGCATAATGCCCTGGATACCCGTATTACGATCGAAGATGAACAAATAATCGGGATTTATTTCCGCCAACTTTGGCGCGGGCGTACGCTGTTGCCGCGGCCCTTCTTGGGACGTCGCAGCTGGCTTAGCAGATTCAGTTGCCGGAATGTAGGCTGGTTTTAAACCCAACACATCATATGCAAAACCAAACCGCGAATTAGGCCCACTTGGATTGAAGCGACCATTCATATGCATCGCCACAACTGTTTTTTTAGGATCAGCTTGCGCTTTTGCTTTGACTAAGTCTGCTTTTTTATGTAAAGCAGCCAGCTTCTTCTCAGCCAACTTTTCTTTGCCATGTAATACAGCAATCGTGTGTACACTATAATCAAAAGATGACCAGAAATCGTTGGCATCCGAACCGAAGATAATAGTCGGCGCAATCATCGCCAGCGAATCATATTGTTTTCCCTGCCGGCCACCCGTGATAATCAGATCCGGTTTCAGCGCTTCTAAAGCTTTAAAATCAGCTTTAACCACTGTGCCTACCTTGTCATATTTAGCATCGTTATATTCACCTAAATAGGCCGGAACAGTATTCGGCACGCCAGCAACCGGAATTCCTAGTTCATGGTATGTCTCCAAAGCGCTCAGATCCATAATAACCACTTTTTTCGGGTTTTTGGGGACCAGGGTTTCGCCTTTGCTGTGTTTGATATTGATTGTTTGCTGCGCGAAAACAAAAGAAATAATGCAAAAAATCGCAAGCCCCAGGCTTACGATTTTGGTATGAATAGTTGATAATTTCATAAATCTTATTTAACTATCCGACTATTTCTTTATATAAGTAGCTGCGGCAATCGACTCGGCATTCTTAACTGTCAATCCTTTTGTTGCAGCACCTGTAGTAGGATCCAGTACATAAAATCCAGATTCACCCGATGATGTCGTTGTTATCCCTAAGTAAGCCTTTCCATCGTATACAAACGGGAGTTTCATGCTTCCTTCAACGATATCGGCTTTAGCAGGCAGCCCGGTTACCCAGGTTAATTTCTGAGATTCCATTGCCAAAACAGCATAACTAGTCGCATTACCACTAGATGCGGTACCTTGCGCAGCTTGATCATTAAAAAACTCGACCAGGTAAATGTCATCTTTCAGATTCCAGATTTTACGGAACCGGTATCCCGTTTCTGCTTCAATATCCCAAAAATAATCTGCATCAAAATCGGATGCACCTGATTTGATTCTTAGCGCACCGGCAGTTTTCAAGCCTTTTTGATTTCCTGCAAATACGTAAACATCACCGTTTCCTGCTTCAGCAATTTGCGAGTAACGTGCAGATCTTTGCTGTCCACCGGATAAAGGTAAACGTGCGTCTGTATAAACGGCCTCAGGCTTTAGGCTGCTAGCTTTTATCTTAGCAACAACCGCATCATTCATGTCCGGATTTTCCAGCGTAAAGTCCAGACCGGTGAAAAAAGATCCGTCTCCTGCATCCGCAATGCCAACAATCGTTGCATTTTTACCTTCATAACCCGTAAAGGCATTTACCGACATATAGGCAAACTTAGGGTCATCCTGTGTTAGTGGTATTAAATTGAATGTCGCTTTCGTCTTATCCGCTGCTCTGTTGCCGCTCATCGCACTATACACGGTGCTGCCTACTTTTCCGGTGGTTATAAACCCATCCTGTAGTTCAAATGCCTGACCAATCCTTACCGCATTACCTGTATTTGGATCGATTGTCACCCGTAAACCAAGGTGAGCCCCACCCTGTCCATATTTTAATCCGACAAGGCTTTCAAAACCATTATGAACATAATGCGAATAGGTTTCATTGATCTCCAATCCTGTACCAACAGGTGTGATAGATTTACTAGCATCGTCCAAAGACTCTACAGGGATAAAATATGTATTTTCTGACGTGCCGGTACCTTTAGCCGTTACCGCTACTAAAAAACGGGCGTTTCCTACATTATCCGGAGTTGGAGAATCGTCACTACTACAGCCGACAGCCAGTGTTGCTGCCAGCGCTAAAACCAATGATTGTTTGATAAATTGCTTTTTCATTGTATTAATGTATAACTGTATAAGTTTTGTGTTAAATATTATTTTATTGATGTCTTTTGATAAAAAAGTAACGTAATTTGACAGCAAAGCTGCGTCCCGGCTTTTGCAGACTAAAATTGTCATACAACATCGCATTTTCCATATTGCGAGATTCAACTGAAATATTGTATTTACCGTTATCCAGGATATAAGTTGCCGAGAAATCACTGTAAAGTTGTTTCGGAATGTAAGGTTTGGTTGATTTATCACCAAAAGCTTCTGCATTTCTATATATCTTATCTACAAAATTCAATGTATAATTTAAGTTGAGCGTATTTCCCTTACCCAGGAAATCATGGAAATAATAAGAGGCATCAGCATTCCAAAAGAAATAAGGTAAATTTGGCATACGATAATTGTAGTTACCATTTTCTCTATTTTCCGCTTCGTCGGCATATTTTGCCTTATCCCGAATATCCATATAGGTTAACGTAGTACCCAACGTTGCTTTATTTTTGTAATAAACACGTGCTTCAACGTCGGTGCCGAGGCGTGTCACACGCCCATGATTCATTCTCGTATACATTGAATTACCATTAACTTCATCTCCTACACGTGATAATAAGGTCTGGATAAAGTTATAGGTGTCCCGGTAATAACCCGACCAATCTACGTAAAGTGAATAAGCGCTATTCAATTCCTTGTTCAATGTAAATCCGATATTGTAATTATTTGATTCCTCCGGTTTCAGTGCAATATTTCCTGCTTCCAATAGCTCGTCTCCAAACAGTTCCCTGTCATTAGGTAGGCGAAAAGCTTTTTCTATGGAAGCCTTTAATTGCAAACTAGGAAGAAAATAAGTGGTTGCAATACCATATCCCAGTTTACTAACGCTCTCTTTGCTACGATAGGCTGTCGCTCCTTCATCGTCAGATTTTGGGCCGGAAGCACGATTTGTATAATGTTTACCGAATACATTGGTAATCCATCGTTTCTGAAACGAGTATCTATATTCCAGTCCCATGGTATTCTTGAAACTGGAGCGGCTCATACTATCGGCTGCCGTCGGTAAAGCAGGAAACAAAGCATCTGCTACCTGTTTCAAATCCGGTTTACGGGTGTAATTAGACACTACATCATTGAAGGATACCGAATGGCTGGGATTGATACGATAGCTAATGTTAACGGTGCCGGACTCATTGCTGTTAGCATATTCAGATAGTCCATAACTGGCTTCTCCAAAAGCGTTGCTCTGCCCCCGTAAATCTTTCATCAGCCGGCGCTCTCCCGTCCAGCTATATTTATAAGCAGTTGTATCTACGCTTCCTGCTTTTTGATAGTTATAGTTCCCGGTGACCCGCACACTAAGACCATCTACAATCAAATTTCGCTTATCGTAAACGAAAGAAGGCAAAATGGATTTACTGTGTGCTGTACGCTCACCATATACATACCGCATTTCAGCACCATGTTGCACATCTTGGTGTACTTGTCCTAAAGTAAGTCCTAACAACATGCGATCCGCCCACTTTTTACCAACGATACCGACATTAGCCATGATCGTTTCGTTTCTATACGTGTCATGAAAACGTCGGAACCAAGCGGAATCTGCCGACCAAGACGAACCTGTTTGCCAAATATCATCGTCTTCTCCGGTAGCTGGATCCCCTTCCGCCGCGAAAATCCGATAATCTGTCTTTACATTATAGTCGTTATCGGAATAATTTTGAAATGCATTCAGCTGCAAGGATACGCCAGATTTAAACGTGTGGTTTAAACTTATATTGGACTTATGTGTATTGAATGAACCATAAGAATAGGAAGCATCAACCGTGGTATTCTGTGTACGGTTGGTAACAATATTGATAACGCCCCCCATCGCATCCGCACCGAACTCTATCGGCACAACGCCTTTATAGACTTCAATACGTTCTGCCATATTAACCGGAATATTATTCAGTTGGAATGCGGTTCCCATGCCTTCCATCGGCACGCCATCCATAAATACTTTGATATTACGTCCTGTAAAACCGTTTAGTGTAATATTCATGTCTGAACCGACTCCACCCGACTCCCGAATCTTAACGCCAGAGGCTCTATCCAACAAGTGCGCCAGATCAAGTGTCGAGTTGTAATGCGATTTAGCATCCAATGCGACAACATTAAATGGTGTTTCCCGCACCTCTTGTATCGCCGATTTCCCTGTTACTACGACTTGGTCAATTGTTGTATTCGGATCAACTTTCAGAACAAATCGCTGATGTATATTTTCACCTTGTTTTAAGAAGATAGTTCGCTTCTCTGCAAGAAAACCTATAGATGAGCTGATAATGTCATAGGTTCCAGGAGTAACAACTAATACGTAACGCCCGTCTTTGGCTACTTCTGTACTGTATTCTGTTCCGGGAATATAAACTGTTGCGCCTACCAAAGCTTTTCCCATATGATCTCTCACGTAACCGATAATTTTAGCATTATTGTGATGCTGTGCAAATCCAGGCAATGAAAACAACAAGCAGAAGAGGATCGTATTTGTATAAAAAAGCACACGTTTCAATAGCATATCCGTATAATATTCCATTTATCTGTTCCAATTATTGGTATTTAGATTAATTATAAATAACTTCGCAAAAATAATTAGTTCAGATGGTAGGAGATAACGTTAAAAAGGACAAAAAATAGCGAAAAAGGGGATGCATATATTTTCAAGAATTGTGGAGGTAGATCAGGTGCTTTGTGATCTTGAGGTTCCCGACACGTATATGGATGATGCCGAAGTAAAGGATTACAGCCGTCATTTTACAGACGGGGAAACGGCCTCCTATGAAATTAAGGCGCTGTATGTACCAGGGTTATTTATCCAAAAAACCCAAGTTCAGACAATTAAGGAAATCACGGACGATTTTCTGACCTCGGGTAAGCATATACGTTTCTTTTTTTATCTAAAAGGTCATTCATTTGTTAGACGTGGCGCGGGAAACCAGGATTACGAACATGCGGAGGGCATGCTACTACGCAATTACTTGGATAAAAGTGGAGGTGGCAGTTTGGTACACATACCGGGGAATGATGAGATGAAGTATGTGGTCATTAAAATGTCCCGAGAATTTTATATTCAACTCTTAAAAGACGAACAGTGGATTAATAACGACGCTTTCCACCAATATATCCTTGCCGGCGACCCAGAAAACAGACCCAATGAAACTTTATACGTCGATATGCGGACGTTACAAATCCTACAAGAGATACTACACTGCGATCATATTCAGCAATACCGCTATCATTTCCTAAAGCTGAAACTTCGGGAACTGTTATTCATCGTACATCAGCTTACACACTTTGGCCCTGCAAACCATAGCGAACCAATTGCTTCCGATGTAGGTATTTTAGAAAAAATACGCGCGTACCTGATTCTTCATTTAGATAAGCCCCCAAGTGTTACCGAGCTCTCCAAAATGTTCATGCTCAATGAAAAGAAGCTCAAGCAGGATTTTAAATCAGTTTATGGTAATACCATTTACGCTTTTGTAATTGACGCACGTATGAGAAAAGCCAAGAAACTACTCTTTGAAGACCACAACGTGAATGAGCTAGCGATGCTACTGGGTTATCAAAGCGTATCTCATTTTATAAAGGTTTTTAAAACCTATCATGGTTGTACTCCTAAAGAAGCGCTTAGTAAGTTTAAAGCGCTTACTTCAGTTACGCAAAAAGGAAGAGGTTAATATACCTATAATAATTTATTGTAAGGATGCGGTCAAACAAATACACAGTATTGGCGTTAACATCATAGATTACTCAGTTTATTCTAACGTTATAATATTGATTAATTTAAATTAGGTTACATTATGAAGTATTTTCTCTATTTTATTCTGGTAGCATTAGTATGCTTTCAACAAGAAACAGCAGCGTGTACAAGGGTCGTGTACAAGGGTCCGAACGGAACGGTTATAACGGCACGCAGTATGGACTGGAAAGATGATATTGCAGCCAATATCTGGGTCTTTCCCCGTGGCATAGCAAGAAGCGGGGAAGCTGGGCCACAGTCTTTCACATGGGTTTCCAAATATGGCAGTGTGATCTCGAGTGCTTGGGATATTGCGACAACAGACGGTTTAAACGAAAAGGGGCTTGTTGCAAATATATTATGGCTAGTAGAATCGAGCTATCCTAAATTTGACCCCCAAGGCAAGAAGAAAGGTATTGCCATCTCAGCTTGGGCGCAATATGTCTTAGATAATTTCGCAACCGTGAGTGAAGCGGTTGCGAAATTAAAAGACGAACCCTTTGTTGTCGTCAGCGACTATGTACCCGGCACAACAAAATTTACAACCCTCCACTTGTCCATTTCAGACGCTACAGGTGACAATGCCATTTTTGAATACATAGATGGAAAACTCGTCATCCATCATAATCCTTCCTATACAGTAATGACCAATTCCCCTGTTTTCGAACAGCAACTTGCCCTGAATAATTACTGGCAAGGTATTCCGGGTACCGTTATGTTGCCTGGTACAAACCGGGCAGCCGATAGGTTTGTTAGGGCTTCTTACTATATAAATGCTATTCCGCAGACGGAAGATACGAGGATAGCGGTTGCTAGTGTATTCAGTGTTATCCGAAATTGCTCTGTACCTTTTGGTATTAGCTCAGAAACAGAACCAAATATATCATCAACACGCTGGAGATCTGTTGCAGACCAAAAGAATAAAGTCTATTATTTCGAAACAGTCTTAACCCCAAATACTTTTTGGGTCGACCTGACTAAATTCGATTTGCAAGAAGGAGCTAAAACAATGATGTTGGATTTAAAAGGACATGCAACATTCAGCGGTTTATCAAATAGCTTTTTCAAAGAAGCTAAACCTTTTAAGTTTATGGGGATTTAATCCCAATCTAGTTTCGCTAAACTTATTTTATAGACAGGGCATTTATAAGAGATGCCCTGTTACTTTTTTTCTATTTCCCTACATGTTTTAATATCCATTCCTTAATTTGTTGTTGTTGCTCCGGATAGGTCCAATGTCCGGTCTCTTGTACCAAATACAGTTCTTTTGGTGCATTAATCACATTATAGGCTGAATAATAAGATGTAGGCGGGCAAGTATCGTCATTGTAACCCCAGGTGTAGAATCCGGGGACTTTCAGGTTTCGGGCAAAATTAACAACATCGTAATAGCTTGACACTTTAATTTTTTCATCCGTTACATCCGTTTTGAACATGTGTGGCCATCCACCGGCACGATGGTGCAAATAACCCGTTAAGTCGCTCAACGCCGGATAAAGAGCTACCAAACCTTTTACACGATCATCTAACGAGGCTGTAACAATTGCCAATGCTCCTCCTTGGCTTCCTCCCCATACCAACAAATTGCTTGCATCAAACTGCGGTAAAGAATACAAAAAATCGATTGCCCTCACACAGCCTAAGTATACTTTGTTATAGTAATAGTTATCCCGATTATCAAGATTAAAAAATGGATATCCTCGCAGTGCTCCTCCGCCCAGATCAGTATACAACCCAGCTTCGTATGTGACTGGAATACCATGTATACCGATTTGTAATGTGATGATCCCTTGTTCCGCTAGATCGATAATACCGGCATAAGGACGAACTCCTGCCCCTGGAACCGACAAAACAGCCGGATATTTCCCTTCTTTCTTCGGTTTGGCCAATATACCATACAGACGATTGCCTACCATAGCATTTTGGATATTGACTTGAAATACGTCTACGGTTTCCGTACAGCGTTCCGGCAATAGAGTCAATTTTGCGTCCATCGGGATTTTTGCAGCCTTTTCCTTCGCTGTATTCCAAAACTCCTGAAAGTCATCGGGCAGCTTTTGCGTAGGTTGGATATCCAGTGGCGCGTAACCTGCCGTTGCAATACCACGATACGTATTGCCATCAATCGTCACATTGGCTTCGCAACGTAGAAAGCCCGGATCCGACAATTTTCCTTTTATTATCCCAGAACCGTTTTTTAATTTCAGTTTTCCTTCGTGCGTTGGCTGCATCTTCTCCGGGCCAACGGCATAGCTGATTTCTATATCGGTAAGTGGAACTTGATGTTTCAACACTTGTATTTTGAACGTCGCCTCTTGGTTGGGTTGATACGTCCAGTCGGGTTTATCTGGCGAAACAAGCACTTGAATGGGTTGCGTTGATCGAGATTGAGAAAAACTTGCCAGTGAGATAAAAAGACAGCAACATAGCGTTGTTAAAAACCTGATAAAGTTAAATCTGTTCATAATTTGATTTATGTTATTTTTTTGATGGTTCAAGATAAGGAATTACCTTATAATAGCAAAGGAACGTGTATTTACTTTGCCTAATCTTTTTCCATTCCTAAACGTCGCCGTTTTTACAGTTAAAGGTAATTTTATTATAAAAGATTCTGTGTATAGCTCAGAGCTAACGGTTGGTTCTGTACCATCCAATGTATATCTTATTTCCGGTTTATGATTATACGCGTTTAAAGATATCTTAGCCGTCGATGATATACTATCGATCGCCGCTTCGCACCATACATTATAAATACTTTTAGCATAATTAATCCCCACTCTTTCGTACTGCACCAATTCATATGCTAATCGTCTCGAAAAATCTTCCCAGTTTTTTAATAACGGAACTGTCCAACCCACTTCTGCCACAGCCGCAACTCTTGGGTAGGTCATGTATTCTACGGCATCTTCCGAATGAATATGTTCTGTCCATATATTTCCCTGAACACCTTGTATGTATTTTTTTTCAGAAGCATTCAATTCATCTGAAACGGGTTCATAAGAATATAGTTTTTGTATAGATAAAATTCTTTTACTGTGCGCATAAGGCTCCAAGTGAGCTTCTCCTTGTGGAAAATCAAGATACATGAAGTCGCTAGGACTCATCACAACACCATGTCCCTGTTTAGCTGCCTCTATTCCTCCTGTTATCCCTCTCCAAGACATCACCATGGCTCTAGGCGCTAGCCCACCCTCCAAAATCTCGTCCCAACCTATTATATTTTTGTTTTTTGTAAGCAAAAATTTCTCTATTCTTTTAATGAAATAACTTTGAAGTTCGTGTTCGTTTTTCAAACCCTCTCTTTTTATTCTTGCTTGACATTTGGGACATTCTTTCCACCTGTCTTTCGGGCATTCATCCCCTCCAATATGGATGATATTTCCAGGAAATAATGCAGCGACTTCAGTCAACACATCTTCCAAAAATTGAAAGGTTTTCTCATTTCCCGCGCAATACACATCCTTTTCTATCCTCCATTGTCCAGGAATTTCAAAAGGACCTCCCGTACACGATAATTCTGGAAAGACAGCCAAGGCAGCCAATGAATGCCCAGGCATTTCTATTTCAGGTACAATCGTAATAAATTTAGATTGAGCATATTCTACTACTTCCTTTATTTGTTCTTGTGTATAATACCCCCCATGCGGATGTTTATCAATACCTACCGGCCCTCTAACGCACTGTGTTTCAGAACGCCAGGCACCTTTCTCCGTCAACTCAGGATATTTCTTAATTTCAATTCGCCATCCTTGATCATCTGTTAAGTGCCAATGAAAGGTATTCATTTTATATATCGCCATGTTGTCTATCATTTTCTTGATAAACGCTACGGAATAAAAATATCTTCCTACGTCTAACATTAAACCTCGCCAGGGAAATCTGGGTCTGTCGTATATTTCTACCGCTGGAATCGTCGATTTGACATCTGTATTATTCATTAGCTGTACAAGAGATTGCATACCATAGAAAATTCCATGAGCAGTTTTAGCTGTTATAGTAATACAATTGCGATCTGAATTCAGTCTATATCCCTCTATTCCCAAAGAATCTATTGCCTCTTTCGTTGTTAGGTTTATGTAATTACTTTGCACATTCACATTTTTCTGGACTACCTGAAGTTTTAAGCCGGTAATTGTCCTTATTTGATCTGATATTTGGTCTCCAACTGATTTCAAATCCTGTTTACCTGGCTCTACATATATTATTGTCTGATCATTAACATCGAAGCTTTCTGATAGATTTTTAAAATATAAAGGCTTGGGTATAATGGTGTTTAACGTATCACTATGACAGATAGCATCTTTCATAAAAAATACCATCCACAAAAATATTGTAACTGTAATTCTCATCGTCTATTTATTATGGTTCCGGTGTTTTCTAAAATTCTTTATTCTATGAAAGGTCAAATAATTGGCATCATGTTGTCTGTGCACTCCGCCATGTGCATCGTCGAACGCTGTTCTGGATACGAAAACAATATTTTTTTCTCCTTCAAATTGCCAATCTATATACTGGAAACCATGCTTGTCCATATCTGGATGATGAAGTATATATTTGTGCACGCGCCAATTCCGAAGGTCATCAGACGAACATAATGCTATCGTATTTCTTATTTTGCCGGTTTCTTTTACGTCCATGAGTTCCGGTGTAATAATGTTTGACAGTGTCCAATATAAATTCGTGGTACCATCATAACGAATAGTAAATTTCTTAGACCCTCCTGGAAAGTCGATAAAGTCTTTATTTTCATCAAAGTTGGCAGTCAACCCATCATCCGAGATATTCACAATTGCCGCTTTTTCTACTCCTTTAATACTGGTACTTACCCTTAGTAGATTGACAAGCTTCCCTTGTTTATCCAATATTGCATTACCTTCTAACCAAGCGGCAAATTCTCCCCCCAGATAGGAAGCATCATAAGGAAGATTATTGGTCTTTCGCCAGGTTGACGCTTTCATTAAATTTTCAGATACATCTGCGGAAAACATGCTGCTCATAAACATCTTTCCCCATTTTCTTTCTTTACCGTCTATTTCTTCTACGGCTCGCCATAGATGTCTGTTATGGATAATAACGGGCATCGGTGCCGTATGGTATTCTCCGGCAAATAACAGCCCCGTATTTTCATCTTTAGGTTCTGTCCAATGATATCCACCATCTATTGATCTTCTAATGATAAAATTGCCATATTCCCTATCTGTACCCAATAAATACAATACATCGTCATATTCAAAAAGATTCGACCAAAACTGACCTTGTATGACACATATCCGTTGCCATGTTTTTCCTTTATTCGTCGATTTAAAAACAGTAGTTACTCCCAATTTTCTCTCTACTGCTCCTGGTCCAAAAAAATCATGTGAAGCTATATAATCACCATTATTTCTAATACATATAGAAGGCGAACCAATATATTTACCGCTTGATGCAGGGCTATGGTTAATAATAGTGCCGGGCGGCTTCTTATACTTCGTTTTCTGAGCATAAATGCCTGATAACGGGCATAACCATGTCAGCATTATTAGACAACACAACTTCATTTTATTCCTCATTTTAGTGAACATATTTCGCATAATCTTTTAGAATATAGGAGGTAAATCTATTCGCGTCATGATAATTTGCAGCACCACCCCATGCTTCTCTAACCACAAATACAATATTATCTCCATCAAATACAAAATCCACATATTGATACCCTACAAGCAGCATCGTATCTTCCCAGAAATGGATATTATCGTCATACAAAACAGTTTCCACGATTGTCCAATTTATCAAATCATTGGAAACGACTAGCGAAAGCACACATCTATGTCCAGCAAAAGTAGCATCTACACTATTGTTTACGAACGAATAATATTTTTGAGTCTTCGTATCATATTTAATCGAGAATTTTGTCGTCCCCCCTGGAAAGTCGATGATATCCTGAGGATAATTGAACAACAGATTATTGCCATCCGGGGAAAGTCTCATTATAGCAGCTTTGTCTGAATAGGGTCTGGCATTAAATCTGATAAAATTCCATACGTTGCCATCAGGTGCTTGAACAGCATTTCCCTCTAACCAGCCGGGAGCTAAAAAGTTATAGGGTTCTTTCCAGTTTTGATAGTCGTAGGCTAGTTTTTCAGTAGCCATCCAATTTGCCGCATTCAATAAATCACTGTCTTCGGATGCGGAAATCAAAAATGCTTTCATCTTGGGAAACTCATGAGGATCATTGTCTTCAAAAGCCCGATAAATTCTGCCGTTTGCTTTCAAAACCGGGGTAGGTGCCGTGTGATGGTTCGGAGGAGTATTATACGGGCTCGTCCCTCCTTTAAATAACACACCAGTTTGGCTATCGTTTGCGTTTGTCCACGTGCTTCCTTTGTCCGTACTTTTCCTAATAATAATATCACCTAAACTGTTTTTTGTACCGATCAGATACAACGCATCATTATGATAAAAAAGAGTAGCCCACATAATGCCTGTAAGTTCTGTCACTAACTGCCATGATCTCGCCCCATCTGTAGATCGGAATATGTAATTAACCAGCCCTACTCCACTATCTGTACAGCTCGCGATAAATGTACCATCAGGTAGTCTTTCGATGCTTGGGTTTGAAGCATATCGTTTATTAGCGGGGTCTAAATATAAAAGTTCTTGTCTTGTTTTTCTTACTCCTCTTTTCGGAGCTGGATATTTATCAGGAAGAAAGTAATCCGGCATAATCGCTATTATTTCTGTTGACGACGGTTGATTAAAGGCGTCGATATTGTCGCCATATATAGCCAACTTTCCTTCCAGTCCTTGATATAGTTGTTTTTCTAATGCTATCGCTACTGCCTCAGCAGGTATATATAATGTTTCCTGCCTAACCTGTATAAGACTACTTATTGGTGTTTGTTGATTATTAATAGTAATGAAATCATCTCCTTCCTTCAATTCTATATTCCTGGTCCCATCGGTGATTCGCATCACGTTAGACTGCTTATTCCAATCTACATCAGCCTCAAATTTTTCTGCAACAAAACCTATCGGTATATATAAACTTCCCTGTTCCACAAATGGCCTGACTGCTGCATTTTCCTCATCTATAAAATACCGCTTATCACCCGCTATAGCATGGTTTTTATCCAAATACAATGCGACATTACCCTGCATCAATGTCCTTATACCTTTTACTTTCTCCCGTTCGGCATCTTGCTCACTTATTAAATCAGGGTTTAGATCGGGACGAGCTAACGCATATATCTCTTCATCATTCAATTTCCTATTATACAGTCGCACGTCGTCAATCGCACCATTGAACGTATAATTACGTCCTTGAAAACCGCCGATAAAATCATTGAGGCTCTGACTTGATACCTGATATTTATCGCTACTAAAATTAGGAGGATTGCCCACCTTGACAGGTATGTTTTCGGCATTTATATACAATAGAAATTCATCATTTGCAAAATCTATTGTTGCCAAAATATGTACCCATGTTCCTGAAAAGGTATAATTAAAACCATTAGATTTAAAAGCTTCTGTCGCGGTGCTACGTCCCCCTATTCTAAGTTCTCCTTTTGGTGCCAGGTATACGGCTAGTCCTGATCCGGAACCATTAAACGTATTAAATATATCATAGCGTAAATCAGGATGGTCTGTATTCTTTATCCAGCACGATAAGGTCAGCTGAGGAGCATCATTAAATTTCTCATATAGTTTGCTTCCTAAATCTACATAGCCGTTGGTACCAGTGGCAAAGGAAACTGCTTGATGATAATATCCATCAACCCATGAACCTTCAGTTAACGTTCCGTTGGCATTAGTAGAAGAGCTATCTCTGACGATAGTGCCTTCGCCCTCATCCAGCGCCCAGTATCCGACCAAACCTTCTTGTAAACTTGCAGGCAGTGGTGGGATAGTTTTATGCTCTTCGGAACTTAATTGTTTACTACAACCAGCGTATACCATGGATACCGTGAGTAGCAGGATAATATATGTATTGATTAATCTGTTCATTATCTGTGTATTTATGCGTAACATCTTATTTCAAATATTCTCGCGAGTTTGTCTCCATTTGTTTTTTCTATTGTTATCCTTACAGTATCTGCTGTTACTTTTTCGGGTAACTGATGAATAACCTTTCGCAAATAGTTTCCTTTTATCAGGTTTTTATATACGGATTCTCCTTTGTAAAGCACATCTATCAGGAAATCTGAAATTGTTTCTGGTTGAGGGCCTCTAACCTGTCCCTTCATCACCACGGCCTCGCCGGATATTCTTAAAAAACGATGTAAACCAGTATCAAACGTAAATTCTATTAGATTTAAGGATACAGCGTTTTTCCAACGCAATGTTATCCAAGGTGTTTTGTCTATTTCCGCCTGCCATTGATGTACCTCCCCATCCTGTATATCCCGGTTAATACCATCTATCACACAGGCAGCTTTTCCTTCTGCAGTTTCTAACGAAGCTTCGACCATAGCCTTTCTAGCCAGATCCTTTTCATCAGTGTTCGTTACATCTAGGATAGGCTGGTCTTGCCGGAGTAAAATCTGCCTAAAATCCTGTATATTGTTCCGTTCGGAGCACAATACTCCGGGGGTAATACTTTTGGCTATACAGTAATGAGCGGCTGTTCCAACTGCCTGTCCCATCGCTGCACAGGTTGCCATAACCCGGGTAGAAGAAAGGGCTATGTGCGAACCACTCATATTTCTACCAGCCATCAGTAAATTATCAAAGCTTTTACTATATAAGGATCGCAGCGGTATAGGATATGGTCCTTTTAAAGGTACTGCTCTGAATGGTTTTGCCGCAGTATCATCCATTCCCAATGGTAGGTGATCGTCTAAGGCCCAACCACCATAGGCAACACCATCATATAATTTTTTAGGTGACTGAATATCTTGTTGGGTCATGATATAATCACCGATTATTCTTCTACTTTCACGTTTTCCTGGAATAGCACCAAACCATGAAAGAGCCCAGTTTGCAGAATCTGGATGATTGCCGGAGTTTTTGATATAGTCCCAGACACCAAACAATACTGCCATCAAATCATGCCTTATTTTTTGTCCATCCTTAATGATATCTTCCACACCACCCAACTCTAGCCACCAATAACCATATTCCCACGAGGTGATTTTTCGATGTTGGAAGTCTTTCAAGGTATATTTTCTTGCCCACGATGGCGCCTTAAAAGGCATCGGTTTGTCATGTTCTTCTGCCATAAACAGTAAGCTGTTACCCATGGTTATATCATCTGGTTTTTCGTGCCCTAGTGATTCTTCCCACTTCGATTTGGCTTCTCTCCCAATCATAAACTCTGCACCAGCCAATGCCGCCAACGTTCCATCTCCAGTACAATCAATAAAATACTTCGCTTGCACATCATATAGTTCTTCCGTTTGGGAACAATAAGCCTTAATATGTGTAATTGTCCTCCCTTTCGCCGCTGCGTCATATACACTAGCATCCAATAAAAGAGTTATATTAGGCTCGGAAACGACCTTATCATATAGCACATAATCAAAAATCTCATAGGACTTTTGTTGATTAACAACGGCTTCCTCCAACATCAATTCTTCTAAGATGCCTGTTTCTCTCCAAACCTGTCGCAATACTGTTGCTCCAGAGATGTGCATCCTCACCTCACTACTTGCATTCCCGCCTAGTCTGGAACGGTTCTGAATCAGTACTACTTTTGAACCGTTTCTTGCTGCTGCGATTGCCGCACAAACGCCGGACATTCCACCACCGGCTACAACAACATCAGTTTCCATTTTACGGACGATATATGTATCTTCATTATCAATAACATCTGCCAGCTTTTTCTTCTCAACACTCCCTTGATAGGCTGCTGCAGGGTTAATAAAAAATACACCGGATCCTAGACCAATGGTCTTTAAAAAATTACGTCTACTATCTTTCATTTCTTTTCTTTTTTACTCACAATTGTTTCAACAGATCTTCCGTACATTCACGTACACCCTCCTTATCCGAGGCAAGAAGTGATTGGACATCTTTTAATAATTGATTTTTTACCTGTGTCCTATTGTTCTTTAAAATGCTATATGCCAACTCCAATTGCTTCCCGGACAACGCGGGGATTGATTGAATCAACATCTTTAAATTATCTGCTGATATCGGAATCGCTGATAATTTCTCCAGTGTATAAATTCTTACTGCATTCTTAAATACAGGCATTTGCTTAAATACCCTTGCTTGCAAATTTTTATCTGTCCATACATCATTAGATAATTTATACAGTGCATATAGTGGAACAAAGTCATCCTGATCTTCTATCAACTGGATCAACTGTTCTTTGAATGTCTCTACATTATTATCTGGTATGTGATCTATCAAAAAGTATTGGTAATCTCTATTTCCCGAAAGCAACAGTCTTTTTATTTCTTTATCTGTAAACAGGTTCTTTTGGGAATAGTCTAAAATCTCCTTTCTAATAGCGCTGTTTACAAAATGCCAAAGTTTATACACTGTATACACCGCTCCGGGAACAATAGCATTTTCAAAAGTTTTATTGGTCGCTCCTGTAACGGCATCAGCTTTTATTTGGGAAACCACCCTTACTGTCGTATCCAACAAATCTTCCATACCATAATCTTGTAATAAAGATTCTGTATCTGCTAATATTTCTTTTAGCTTTATATGGTCTTTCTGGGTAAAAGCAATATGATCAAACTTTGTTAAAGTATTGGCTTCTGTAGTTGTATAATCTTTAAATTTTCCCAATAAATCCCAATAGATATCTACATTAATGGGTCTACATAAGCCATCCAAACATACTTCTCCTGTCAAATTTGTTGTATAATATGCAGGAAAGCCCTGTTTATCAACCAATAAATAAACAGTAAAACGTTCGTTTTCTGAAATAAAGGTAAACGCTTCTTGTTTAGTATATTCAACATATTTATGAACTTCCTGCCCTCTCAAATCAGGCATTAATAGTATGCTTGCGATTACCCCAATTATCAGTTTAAACGTCTGTTCATAAAATTGCCTTATCATAATATTGCTAGATATTATTACCCCTTATCAATCTCCTCGTTTCTCCAATATTTACAGCTTTACAAAAATCTTCTAGCATTACTGCTTCGGTTTCACCTCACCATCTAGCGACAACACATAGTCTTCACCATTTCCAGCTTCAGATCTTCCTATAGTGAATGTGGCGGTATTCGGATTAGTACCTCCCCACACGTATAATCGAAACACAACTCCCTTTTTATCTTCTATTTCCTGCAAATCAGAAACGCCTGACAATTGCAGCGCGGGTTGTCGTAATCCATCAGGTTTGCCATAATCATATTGGATGCTTATATCTTTATCTCCTAATTCTTTAAATTTCTTCCCATCTAAACTATACGTCCATCTGTAATAATAAGGTCCTCCAGCACCTGGCCTCAACTTCGCATTCAGAACCGACAATGATACTGTATATCCCTTGTTGGGCCGTACCTTGAATTCGTAGAAAGCTCCTTTAGAAAATGCCTTTTCTTTGGTATTGTCTTGCGTACCTACCAAAGAAAGTCTGGATACAAAACTTCTGGTAAAAGTATTTGGGGTATCAAATGCAGCCCCTCTAGTAAGTTCAGAGAATCCAAGGTTGACATCCTTCAACTTTGCCTCTACAGATTCCTCGTTGCCCTTCGTGTCGGGATTTGAAAAATTCCATCCCAATATTTGGGTATAACTTGCACTGGAAATAAACATACATGCCAATGCCACAACTAAAATTTTCTTCATTTTCATCTTATTATTTTTTAAACAAAAGCACTAATAATCGCTTTGCAGTAAACTTTATACTAGCTCTGATTTTCAGAATACAACATCAACAATTTAGGGTACTACATTAATCTCAAGTGTTTTTATAACATCTTTCTCTCCATATATATTCGCATTTTTCGCGACGAACACAACTTTGTATGTTCCTGGGGATTTATAGGTATGTGTAAAAGAATTTACAGTTACATCTGCTACTGTTTTTACAGAAATAGCTTTATCTATGCCAAAATTTACCTTTTTCCCTATTTGAATAGGGTTGGTAACCGCCCATGCACTATGGGCTACGTCGTCTTGAGAAGGAGAGATATTACCATAAAAATTAATGTAAGTAGACTGTAGATTACCCCTACCTGCGGCAAATGATGCGGAGCGTACTAAGTCTTTAGGCGGGGTAAGACCTACATTTGAATGTGTAGCCAACGTAGTCTTTTCTCCATTAACAAGTATCGATTCCAGCAAAAAGTTCCTTACTCGAAGAAAATTAGGGGCGACCCCGTGGGTTGATCTTGGCATGACAAGATACTTGAAGGCGATATAAGTAGCCTTCCCTTCCTCTATATACGGTGAGATGTTAACTTTTCCGGACGCTATCCAGCTATTGTTTTCATCCGATAGGTTGACTACTCTAAAATCACCTGTGATATCTTTCCAGTCCGCGGCCTCGATGTCAGCAATATTAAGTTCTCCGTTGAAATTATTGGAAACTTGAATCGAAAGTTGATTTTCTTGGGTACTTTTAGGTATACGATTATCGATTATTAGCGATTCAAATGATAAAACAACATCGGACTCTTCTATTCTTCCTTCTCTATAAGCATAGTCGTTCCCCCATTCTCCCGAATAAAAATTAATAAAATCCGGACTCCCTGAAAAGTTAAACGTTAATTCTTCGTTCACTTTAGCCTCCAGAGATTCCACCTGAACATCAAAATCAGGTATATGAACATCTACTTCTTTTTTACAGGAAGCAAACACAAATACGCATAATATGATTGATAAATAATTAGTCTTCATTAAATTTAGTTTAAATTCTACCATCCATTATTTTGCTCCAGATTCGGATTGACGCCCATATCATGTGCAGGAATTGGCCAGACCACATCTCTTGCAGATGCATTTGTGTAATAGGTAAGAGCATTATTCCTGTCGGTAAAAGCGGGAGCAGCCAGCGTCAACGTCCGGCAAAACTCCATTCTTTCTTCAAAAATACCCCATCTCACAATATCGCCTTTCCTTAGGAGCTCGTAGGAAAGTTCTCTTGCTCTCTCCTGTTGTATTAATTCACGAAAGGCTACCCTATCCACTAAATCAAATGAAGAAGCATCAGCGTCTTCTAAAGTAGTTATCGTAGCTATCGCAGTTGCTCCGCTACCATTACCTCCGGTAATAGTAACAACAGGCTCAGCGGTAAATTTTATACCGGGGTTAGTAACCGTTATCGCCGTTACACTACCACCGGAAATACTTGCTGTAGCCGTTGCCCCAGAGCCTCCTCCAGTTACAGTTACTGTTGGCACTTCGGTATAGCCCATCCCCCCGGCGGTTACATGGATAGTCTTTACACTCTCCGAAATACTACCAATACCATTAAGATATTTTCCGTAACCTCGTCTTCTTACTTCATTTAGATATTGTATGGCCAGAGCACCGGGACCACTTCCACCATTTGACTCGTTATCGGCCTCTGCGTACATTAACAAAACATCCGCATATCGCAATAATGGGAAGTTGATTGACGTATAACCATCTACTTTTGGGGTCTGCGTCTCATATTCTCTTCTGAACTTACCTACATGTCTTTGGCAGATTTCTGTAATGCTGTGATATTTTCTTGTAACAGGATTAACATTGTTATAGTTAAATGGCGCTATTGCCCAGTCTCTTCTTTGGTCGTAGGAATATAGTTTATCTGGTGAATCATATAAATTGTATAGATAAACACTGGGATGAGTATAACCCACGGCATACCCTATTAAAGGATCTAAGTTTTGTCCGTAACGGATACCGTTGTTCCTTCCTACCATTCCACCACTAGTATATGCTCCCACGCTATTATTCCCCCAAAACTCCACTTCCCATATACTTTCTTGATAATCATACTTGTCCTGTAGATAATTGATAAATACGTTCTCGTATGACATATTTAGTTGATGAATACCTAAATTAATTACTTTTTCTGCCCATTTTTTTGCATCCGCATATTTTGATGTCTCATTAACTGGGTACCCCGCCATATGCAAACAAACGCGTGCCATTATTCCCCAAACAGCAGATTTGCTCACTTTGCCTCCATGTCCTATCGTTTCAATATCTTCTACCATCTCCGCTGCACGCTCCATATCCTCCAATATTTGTTCGTAGATTTGTTTTGATGGTGTTCTTGGAAGATGTATATCTTTTATAGAAGCAGTTACCGGCGTATTTAGAATCAATGGAACATCTCCAAAATTTCTCACTAACATAAAGTAGAAGTAGCTACGTAAAAATAGAGCCTGCCCTTCGATGATCTTTCTTTTGGTCTCGTCCATCGCTGGTTTTTGGATATTGTCCAGTAATAAATTCGCTTTATTAATCCCCACATACAGCTCTTTCCAAAATGTCTCTATTTTAATATCATTCGTAGAAACATTATACCCCCCTACCGTAGCTAACTCGTTCGTAAATGAATTAAATCCTTCATCTGCTTCAAGCCCCATTCTCCCTAACATATTATTACCGTATAAATAAGGGCTTCTCAAAGTTGCATAAACGCCATTTAACGCATTCTGCAACTGCTCTTCTGTTTCGTAATAATTTTTGGGTGTTAAAAAATCCTCCGGTGTTGTATCCAGAAATTTTTCACAGGAGATTAATAACATTCCTATAATCAACGATAAAGAAGCAATAAAACAACTTTTTTTCATGTTAAAATCTTTTAATAAATACTTCTTATGAATTATAATGATACCCGAAGTCCAAAAGTTATTGCTTGTTCTCTTGGATAGGCCGAGTAGTCAAAACCTGGCGTTAATACGGTATTTTGCACAGATACCTCTGGATCCATACCCGAATAATTTGTCCAGGTATAGAGGTTTTGAGCCGAAGCATAAGCATCTATACTTTTCAATTTAAGCCGTTTACAAATGCTTTCGGAAAAGCGATAGGAAAGGGAAACTGTTTTAAGACGTAAATATGAACCATCTTCAATTACTCTCGAGGAGAACATACCGGTAGGCCCTTGTCCTCCTGCCCGAAAATATTCGTTATTTGGATTTTCAGGTGTCCATCGGTTAGCATAAGTAGCATATTGATTTAGGTTATTTCTGCTATAAAGATTTCCTTCAAACATATCACGGTTGGCGTTGAAAATATCATTGCCATAAGACCACTGGAAAAATATATTCAAAGAGAAGTTTTTATATACAAAATTATTATTGAAACCTCCTACATGAATAGGGATAGCCCTTCCGATATAAACACGATCTTTATCGTTTACAATTCCATCCCCGTTAAAATCTTTATATTTTATATCACCAGGCTGCACATTTGAACTCCCATTTGACGGAATATGGCTTTTTAATTCGTAACTCCCATCAGATTGTACATCAAAATCTTCTAACTGGTAATTTCCTTCCCATTGATAGCCAAAAAAAGTTGCCGCAGGTTCTCCTACTTTGGCCAGATATAATTGTGCCTGGGTATATGAGGCCGGAAAAGAAACAGAGGATATTAGTTTTTCTTGGTCTTCCGCCAATGCCAAGACTTTATTTCTATTAAATGAAATATTAAAATCACTTGACCATTCGAAATTCCGGTTCTTGTAATTCACAGTATTCAAGGCTATTTCTACACCTTCGTTTCTTACCTTCCCTATATTCTTAAATATAGTGGAGTAGCCTGTACTGTAGGGTACTATAGCATCCAATAAAAGGTCCCTAGTATTTTTTCTATACAAATCAACCGTCAGATTTATTCTTTCTTTAAAAAGAGATAAGTCGTATCCTATATCTATTTGCTCTGTACTTTCCCATTTTAAATCCTCCTTCCCATAAGTATTTGGTAAGATACCATGTAAAGGGGTTTGGTTGTTATAAGAATAATAATGTGCGAAGGGCATGGTCAATGTTGAGAGATAAGGAAAATCGCTTACTCTATTGTTTCCAGTCACACCGTAACTTATTCTTAATTTAGCATCAGATACATAAGATAGGTCTTTGATAAAATCTTCTTTCCCCATACTCCAGGCAAAAGCAGCGGACGGGAAATAACCCCACTTTTGTCCCTTTGCAAATTTGGAAGAAGCATCCGCTCTAAATGAAGCTGTGAATAGATATTTAGATTTATAGTTGTAGTTTACCCTGGAAAGAAAAGACACTAACGTGTTTCTGGTTATAGATGATGCCAGGGAAGATAATTCTCCCCAATCTAATCCACTAACACCCAATTCCGGATTAGGAACGCGTTGTGAGGCGTAGCCATTACGTTTGGTTTCGTTAGACTGAAAAGTTGCTCCCGCAATAACATTTATATTATTATCTTTATTTATCTGGTTTCTATACGTCAATATGTTCTCATTTACCCACGTATTATAATAAGTATTATATAAGGATCCATTTACTCCGCTTGTATTACTAGGAAATGGATATCCTCTTGAGGTCAGTTCATTATAAAAAGATTCTTGTAACAAAGTCCGATTGTTAATACCTCCCCGTATCGCCAAATCAAAATTTTTCGCAAATGCATAATTCAATCTGGCATTGGCAAATAGCGTGCTTGTGGTTCTTTTATTTAATTCATTTGATGCAGACAAGTAAGGATTAAAACGTTCATCCGTTGCTAAATCATCAAGAGGTTCTTCTTCCACAATCACACCATCACTTTCAATCGGACGATAACCCCATATTTGGTACATCAAATAAGTAGAATAAGCCTGTCCACTGTTTGCCCTTGAAGATGAAACGGGTTGACCATAACTACTTTCTTTACTGGCGTTTACATTAGCAAAGAGCTTAAGCTTATCATTAATTTTCTGATCTAATAATAATCTACCTTGATAGCGGCTATATCCGGAATTTATGATGATACCTGTTTGGTCGAAAATGGATCCGGAAACAGCATATTTAGTTTGTGCCGTACCCCCTGTTAACGATAGATTATGGATATGTAATGGAGCCGCAGATCCAAACATTTTTTCCTGCCAATCAATCGGTGTTATAGAATGATAGTCTTCCAACGTCCTTCCAGGAACCGTAAGATAAGATGTCGTTGCGATGTCGTTATTAATTTCTAACTGGTATTTCACGAATTCATAAGGGCTCAGTAGGTCCATCTTTTTTGTCACATTCTGAAAACCAACGGAACCGTCATACATTAACGCCGGTTGACCTATTTTACCCTTTTTAGTTTCCACCACGATCACACCGTTAGCTCCCCTCGAACCGTAAATAGCTGTCGCTGAAGCATCTTTCAATACAGTAATGGATTCTATATCCTTAGGGTTTAAAACACCACTTATGGCGTCTTCGGTAGGAAAACCATCAATAACATACAGTGGTGAGTTACTTTGTGTCAGTGAATTACCTCCCCTAATCACAATATTCATTCCTTCGCCGGGCTGACCATCGTTAGAACTTACCTGAACTCCGGCTACCCTACCTGCTAATGCATGCTCTATCGTGGCAACCGGCGCTTTTTGCATATCTTCCATCTTAACTTCACCTACAGCTCCCGTCAAATCCTCTCTTTTCACTTCTCCATAACCAATATTGACAACAACTTCATCCAATTCAGAAACAGATTTTAAAAGCTTTATATTCAGTGTTCGACTTTTTCCAATGAGTCGCTCTTGCGCCTGGTAGCCTAGATAAGTAAATATCAGAGAACTTTCCTCATTAGGAACATTCATCTTAAAATTCCCCTTGACATCTGATACTGTTCTTGTCTGTGTACCTTTTACGGTGATGCTCACGGCTGGCAAAGGCTGTCCTTCTTCATCAACGATTGTTCCACTAACCGTTATCGATTGCTGATTCATCGGTTTTGAGGAAGCTGTAAATTTCTTTTGGACAACCACAAAATTCTTCTCAATTTTATAGGTCACTGGTTGACCATCAAAGCACTTATCCAGTACTTCGGATAGCGGTCTGTCTTTCATGGAGATGGTAACCAACTTACTCCCTTGCAGGTCACTTTCTTTATACAAGAAGCTAACCGCAGTTTGTTTCCTTATTTCTCGAAAAACTTCTTTCAGATTACCGTTTTCGACATTCACACTAACAGTCTGCGCCCAAGTAACAGCCTGCACTTGAACACATAAGATTAAAAAGGCGACAATTATCTTCATCCTCAACAAAAAAATTAGTGAAGCATGGGAAATAAAACTGCAACCAAATGCAGTAAAAAATCTATACATTTGAAATAGGTTTAATTTATTAGTGTTTTCAGATTAACTCTTAAATTAATGCCTATACTGGATTACCAGTATAATGTGAAGAGGCGTGGCTGCGCCTCTTTTTTTATTATAGGCAATTGTTTGCGCTCTACTTCATCACAATCACCCTCCTTCCCTGTATTTCAAAATGTACATCACCGTAGGATTCTAAATAGTCCAGTATCTCTTGCAACGAAACAGATTGTTGAAATGCACCACCAAACTTTTGATCCGTTATTTCTCCTCTGTATTCTACCTCAATATCATACTTTCTAGCCAAGTGCCTCATGATATGCTGTATACCCGCATCTTCAAATAAAATAACACCATTTCTCCACGTGAGCACACTTTCCAAATCCACCGACCCAACATGAATATCATTGCTTTCAGCTGTTGTCGATGCCTGTTGCCCAGGTTTCAACACAACCGATTTATCGCTATGAGAAACTTTAACACGACCTTCAAATAGCGTGGTTTTCGTGGATTGTTCATCAGCATAACCGCTCACATTAAAGTGCGTACCCAACACTTCTACGGTTTGACTGGAGGTCTTGACAACAAAAGGTTGTTGTTTATTATGCGCTACTTCAAAATAGCCTTCTCCTATAAGTTCCACTGATCGATTCCCTCCCGTAAAAGCAGAGGGATAGCGTAAAGAGGATGTCGCATTGAGCCATACATTGGTACCATCCGGCAGAATAACCCGATAAGTCTGGCCTTTGGGAATTTCTATCAAATTATATCGCAACTCACTGGACGTACTATTTTTATTTTCATAAGCGATTGATCCATCCGGCATCTTCCGAATAATAACATCCTCATCATTGGATAAAACGCCGATCTCCGCCTCATCCAAACGAATCTTTTGACCATCGGCTAAGGTCAAAACGGGTTTGTTTTTGTCTTCTTCGTTTTCGATAGATCGAGAAACCAACGTTTCTTCAGGCACGCTGACAGGGTTGCCTATCTTGTATATATATACGGCCACACCGAGCAAAAACAATAGGGATGCGGCGACAGAAAGTTTGATAAGTTTCGCCTTTCTCCGCGGTATATGCTTTACTTTCCGGATATCCTGTATTTCAGAATGAATGCGGTCGTACAACAACTCTTTGTATGCAATCTTTTGAGATGCGTTCAGATGTTCTATATACCCGGGTCGTTCTTCAAATTGTGCATAAAATTTGTCTAGCTCCAGAATTTCTTCTCGGCTTGCTTTTCCTTCTTGGACTTTGTTTATAAGGTTTATTACGTGTTTCTGATCCATATTGGATGACTTGTTCTTATAGTTAAGTCGTATATAGCATCAAAAACCGCTATTCAGAATAAAAATTTTTAACGCTGGTAGATATAGGTCATCAAAATAATCACTTCTAAATGATACTCTTTAAAATTGGTTCGCAATATGCGGGTAGCTTTGCTGATATGTTTTTCTACTGTGCTTACCGAAATCCCCAACAGCTCCGCAATCTTTTTATTGGAAAGGTTTTCGACCCGGCTTAAAAAAAATACCTCCCGGCATTTCTCAGGGATCTGCTGCGTCACCTGATCAATTTTTTCTTTAAGCTCCTTGATCTGTAACGCTTCGTCGGGAGTAATCGCACCGTTGTGTAAGCTTTTTAACGTATTATCGATATATTTTTCATGCGTGATCTGACGGCGGAATACGTCAAATACTTTAAACTTTAAGGCGTTTTTAAGATACGCCTCCATAGAGGTGTTAATATGAAGGTTGTCCCGACGGACATACAAACTCACGAAAATGTCTTGTACGATTTCCTCTGCCTGCTCAATAGATCCCAATCGCTTAAAAGCACTATCCAACAACATATCCCAATAACCATGATACAGCTCTTTAAAGGCTCTTTCATCGCCCATCTGTAGCATTTCAATCAGTTCCCGTTCACTCGTTCTATATGTTAAGGACATGGCAGGTTTACACTTTCTTTGTATCGTAAATATCCAAAATTATTTTGAAAACCCGAAAATTTAATAGAACGTTACGGGTGTATGAAAGTGAAGCAAATTATAGCACAGCTCGCTTTATCTGTAAATACTCTTCTCCTCCGATCTGCTGATATTGATTATACACCACAAAGCTTCCATCTGGCGAAAAGGAAGGAGTTCCGTTCACCTTAGGATCGTTAGGGCCATTGTGCGTAATCTGGATACATTCGTTGCTATCCATATCATAGACAAATACATTGTTCTCGGCTATAAAAGTGATTTTCTTGTTTTCCTTACAAAGATTAAACGGCGAAGATATAGAAAAGGGATTGTCCGTTACGGAAGAGAACTCTCCAGTGTTTACAGCGCATCTTATCACTTGGTTATTCCCGTTCTCATCTTTTGCCAAAGCATAGATATATTGCCCATCTTCACTTGAGCGAAGCCAATGTCGGAAATCAGATAGATTAGCTCCGTAGGTTAACCGTCTCTGCCGAATGCCTTTCGGAACTTTTGAGCGCTCTCCCGCATTTCCTACGGCACTCGTATCCGCCTTTATCTTCTCCTCGTCAATATCAACGATAAATATCTCCGTAACTGTCTTCCCCTGTTCATTCACCACATTTCCCTGAAAGGCAATTGCGTACCGCACTTCCCGGTTATCAGAAGTCCGGTAGCCCTTCCTCCCGATCCAGCACTCGTCAAAGGCTTTATTAATTTCGTCCGATCCGGGACGAGGCTCAGCAACCACATCCGAAACAATTGCTGCATACATCTCCCCGTGGTTATTTCCTGCAACTTCATCTACTTCAATCTTACCGTCATGCGGCAACATCACACCCACCACCCGAAGCTGCGGCTCTACCAACTCATCATTATAAGTAAAACTGAGCATTCCCCCGTCTCCACTCCAACAGTGAGAATGGGTACCTCCTCGCAGAGAACCGCGCGTATAAGGAGTAGTCATATCTCTCGCATCCAAAAAAACTGGGGTCATAGGTTTATCTAAATCTACGGCAACCCCAGTACGGCGTGTTATATCGTACGGTTTTTCCTGATCGGCATTGGGTAACCCATGAATAAAAACGATTCTATTCTGAACCGGACTAAAAGACGCCGCTCCTACCCCCGGACCATATATTGTTTGATCGTTCGTTTGATAAACAATCCGTTCTTCACCTGTTTCTACATTCACCACGCCTATGATAGCGGTTTCACCAATCTTCGTATCATCATTCCTACCGTCAAATACAATCCATTTGCCATCTTTGGAAAACACGCCATTGTGGTGTAAAGTATGGCCCTCTGGTGAAGCCGTCATGTTTACAACAGTTTCATCTTCTGCTACTTTATTTTTAATATCCATACAACTTTCTAAACAATATAGGGAAAAGATTATTACCGTGTACCGTAACAGGTTTCTTATTTGCTTATTTACCTTAACATCCATACCTGTATTTTCAGTTGCTTAGAAGGGGTGCAATGATGGGCTACAAGTTCCTGTCATAACATTTGCTTTAGATCTATAAAAAACAACAATCCTTCGGTTAAGCCAAAATTAGCTATCATTGGTTCTCCCAAAGTCATGCGAGTTGTCAAAGATATCCAATATATTGTCATCGAAACAATGACAAATTGTATCTTCTAATCCAGCAATCTAAATCTTTCAATCCGATGAAAGGTCAGAAAATTTGCGTCATGGTTATTTTTGGCGTCCGCTTTTCCATCGAAATAAGCCGTGCGAGAAAGCACGATAATATCCTCCCCTTCAAACGACCAGTCCACATATTGGAAGCCATGGTTGATAACATCTTCGTGCTCCAAAACAACCTTGACATCTTCCCAGTTCCTCAAATCTTTAGATCTACGCAGTACCAATACATTCCGAAAACCCGCCGGATTCCGTTCGGGATACTGTTTACTGTATTGCTCAGGAATCGAGTTGACCAAGGTATAATAATAATCAGATATGGAATCGTATTTGACAACGAATTTCTTACTGCCACCGTCAAATGGGATAAACCCACTTTCAGGATTAAAAGATAGTTTTTTACCCTCCTCGGAAATGCTCACCATGGCAGCTTTTTCCTGATGTGACGTTTTATCATCGACACGCAGGATGTTCCACATCTGTCCGTCCTTACCCACCACAAAATTCCCCTCGAGCCAACCCGTAAAGTTACCATTCAAATAAGTGGAGTCATAGAGCAGGGTGCTACTCGTGGTCCACGATTTGGCATTCATCAGATCGGAGTCTAACGCAACAGACATTACCATAACACCATATCGCTTGCCCCAAGCCAGATCGGGACCGTGTGCTGTTTCCATCGGACGCCATAACCTACCATTGTGCTCTATTACGGGCATGGGGGCACAGTGAAACTGTCCAGTCAACAACACACCATTTTCTCTATTCGTAGGTTGAGTCCAGGTCTGTCCGCCATCGGTAGATTTACGGATTAATACGGTTCCGTGATGACGGTCGGGGCCTAGCAAATAAAGCTCTCCTTCGTGAACAAACAAACTACTCCAAAATGCCCCTTTTATTTCAGAAAGAAACCGCCAAACTTTTCCTTTATCGGAAGACGTATAAATTCGTGTCGTAGCCTGCTGCCATTCGGTACTTTTCGGACCGAAAAAATCGTGTGATGCTACGTAATCGCCATTTGGTAAGATTGCCAGGCTGGGCGAGCCTATATATCGTTGAGCAGAACTGGGTTCATAACACACAATCTGACCAGGAACTTGTTGAGCTAACAGCAACGTCGGCAGAAAAAAAGAAACCCATAAAAAACAACATACTGCATATACTTTCATCATATTCTATATATTAAAAATTATCATTCTGTTCAATCGCAGAATCTGAATCGATTACCACTTGTGGAATAGGAAAGACGATATGATACGGTTGCGCTTTCTTCCCTCTTCTCACCGCATCTGAGATAAATTTCCCATGCCTAATCATATCCATTCTTCGGTGTCCTTCATTATAAAACTCATGTCCTCTTTCTAACAGGATCTGGTCTCTCATCGCACTCTGACTAGTCACATCACCACTCGCGAGATCTTCGAGACCGGCACGCTGTCTAACTAAATTAACGTACTGCAAAGCTTCTTGACTCGGAAATTGAAGTTCGTTTAACGCCTCCGCACGCGAAAGGTAAATATCTGCTAATCGAATCTCTGGAATATCGTTGCCATGAGCTGCCCCAATATGATTTTCATCTGGCCAATATTTGAATGATCGAATATTGTCATTACCTGCAAGCACAATCTCTTGATCGGAATTATTGATATACTTTGTAATCATCAGATCCTTTCGTTTATCTCCATTTTCAAAGGTATTATAGAATTCATCATAGATCCGAAATTCGTTCGGCCAATTTAGCCAAGTGCTTCGAAAAACCAAACCAATCTCTGGAGCCGACTTAAAATTATCGGGAAACGACACATTGCTCCAGCTATTTGCCGTAGCTCTATCTGCCGATGGCACTGCTGGTCGGACCCAGATATATTCATTATTCTTTTCACTCTCCACCTTAAAGAGATGCTGATACGTCTCATGAAGGGAATAATTGAAGGAATCCAAAAATTCAGCCGTCCAGTCATCAGTCTTCTGCCACTGCTTGGTATTCAGGTAAAATTTGATTAGGAAGCCCATCGCTGCAGCTTTATGAGCACGGTATCGTTCGGGCTCGTTGCCTGGATTAGGCAATGATTCTACAGCACTCAACAATTCCTTTTCCATAAATTCTTTGATTTCATCTTCGGATGCCTTTGCCAAACTTAACTCTTGTGTAGTAGATGTTCTCAACGGCACCGGTCCGAAGAAAAAGTAGAGCTTATAATAGGAAATTGCCCGTAAGAATTTAGCCTCCGCTTCATACAGCACTTTATCCTCTGCCGATAAATCAGAGCCTTCTAAGCTTTCCAGAACAATATTCGCATTCCGGATACATTGATAAGGTGAATCCCAGTTCTGAATCAGAAAATCCATCGTTGGATCCCAGTTAAAATCCCGATGGTTTTTTATGGTTGCCTCCACATTATCGCCACTCTGGTATAGAATATCTGTAGAGAATTCTTGTGGGCCTAATACATAAATAGAATTATTGCTATTCATATTAGCTGCTTTTGCATATCCTTCATACAATACCGACGTTAGTCCCTCCTTTGTTTTTAGGTAATTTGTTGGAGAAAGCTGAGAAAATACCTCTTCTTCCAGAAAACCTGAACAGGAAAAGAAGCATATTGCAGAGGATAGAATAGCGGTAAAATAAATTTTTCTTATATTCTTTTTCATAACTATAGACTTAAATTGACACCAAACATAAACGTACGGGCAGTAGGATAAGCGTTCCAATCAATACGAGCACCACTACCATTTGGATTTATTGACGGATCGTAGCCTGTATATTTTGTAATCATAGCGAGATTCTGTCCCACCAAAAAGAGATTTACCCCTTTCACATATCTCGTATTTGTTAGCGAAAATGTATACCCAAGCTTCACTGTATTTAGACGGATAAAACTAGCATCCTCTACTGTATAAGAGTTCACTTCTTTCTTTCCTTGCCCGTTCGGGTTAACAAAAGAAGGGTAGACCGTCGAAGGGTTATCTTCCGTCCACCTATTCAGCATAGGTTCCGCCAATCGATTTCTTTTCAGGTTAGCCGGAAAATACGTATCAACTAAGTTATTGTTCAACATATCTACTCCAAACACACCATCCATAAAAATATTCAAGTTAAAGTTCTTATAATCAATATTATTTGTTAGAGAAGCGGTATATTTTGGAAAAGAATTTCCCAATACAACGCGATCGTCTGCATTAACAACACCGTCACCATTGATATCTCGATATTTGAAATCACCCGGACCAACCGGATCGTTAGTTACTGAAAAATCATCTGTAGCTTGCCATATACCATCGATTTGGTAGCCAAAGAAAGAATACATTGGTAGTCCTACCTCAATAATAGAGATATTGGACACACCACCTGCAGAACCCGAATAAATAATTGTATTGGATCCGAGGTCTCTTACCTCGTTCTGCAACCAAGCAAAATTCAGCGTGCTTTCCCATAATACAGCTCCTGTCGTATTCTGCGAGTTCAGCATCAGTTCCACGCCTTTATTCCTCACGGCTCCGACATTTGTCATCATTGTCGAAAATCCTGTTGTCCTTGGTACCGCCAAGTTCAACAACATATCTTTGGTATCTTTGTAAAACCAATCGATACTACCAGATATACGATTTTGCAAGAATCCGAAGTCCAATCCAAAATTCAGTTGTTCCGATGTTTCCCATTTCAAATCTGGGTTTGCTATCCGGCTGGGTGTTGTTGTACTTACTTGAACTTCTCCAATAACAGCTTTCTGTCCGGTAGCATAGGTAGACATCGATTGATAATTACCTATTTCTTGGTTTCCGGTTCGTCCCCAGCTACTCCTTAGCTTAAGTGTATTAAATACATCCATGTTTTGGATGAACTCCTCTTGATCTAGTTTCCAGCCGAATGCAAACGATGGGAAAATACCAAAACGATTATTTTCTCCAAAGCGGGACGATCCATCAATCCGTAAAGAAGCCGTCAACAAGTATTTATCCATTAAATTATAATTGGCTCTACCTAAATAAGACAATAGGCTATTTCTAGTGCGCGAACTTCCTACGATAAATTTAGTCGGATCGGCCAAACCCATGTTATCGGTCTTAGTTGCATCAGAAGAAAATCCACTACCTTGAGAAGAAGATGATAGGTAATTGAATTGTTGACCTGTAACTCCCAAGATCACATCCAAATCATGTATATCCATTTTCTTTTTATACCCTACCGTAAACTCACTCAAATAACTGGTACGCGAGCCTTCTAAGATGCTTGCAATACCTTCGTTAGACCGCCCTTCAATCGTCTGCCGATCGATATATGTATCTCTTCTTTGGTTCGAAATATCAGCACCGATATTCAATTTTGCAGTAAAATCATTCAAAAAATTAATCTCGCCATACACAGTTCCAAGCGTTCTGTATAGGTTAGACTGAGAAGTCTTACCGTTCGCAATGGCTAAAGGGTTATCAATATTCATATCAGGGGAGAGCATATATCCCCCGTTGGCATTGTACACAGGAAGAGTAGGGTTATAGGCAATTGCCGCATAGATAATACCGGCACGCTCATTTAAATCCATACCGTTCGCCACATAGTTATCCTTTATATAGGAGCTCGTCATGTTGGCTCCAAACTTAAAGTAGGACGCTGTATGCTCTAAATTTAGCCGTGCACTGTAACGCTTATTGTCTGAATTAATCAATAGCCCATCTTGACCATAATAGTTGAGAGAAGTATGATATTTTGTACGTTCGTTACCCCCCGAGAACGATAGGTTATGGTTCTGAACTGGAGCATTTTTATGGTACATCAAACCTAGCCAGTCAGTCGAATTCCCGGTATTTTCAACTCGTTGCTCGGGGGTACCACCACCTGCATCAATAATTCCGTTAATTGCATCACGGTATTGTTCGGTATTTAAGATATTGATATCACGCTGTATATTTTGAACACCGTAATAAACATCATAATCCACTTTTAAACCATCTGATTTTCCTCTCTTAGTCGTAATCAAAACAACTCCATTTGCTCCTCTCGATCCATAAATTGCTGTTGCAGAAGCGTCTTTTAAGACTTCAATCGAGGCGATATCATTGGGATTAATTGCATTTAATGGGTTTCTAGCAGATCGCATTCCTGTAAAGTTAGCACCCGTACCGCTTACGGTCACAGAGTTATCAATAGGGAATCCATCGACAACATATAATGGAGAATTGCCGGCGTTGATGGAACCTGTTCCCCTTACGTTTACAGAAATTCCTCCTCCTGGCTCACCACTGCTTTGAACAACTTGAACCCCCGCTACCTTACCTGCCAATAGTTGTTCAGGCGAGGTATTAACTCCTTTGTTAAAATCTTCCTCCCCTAAACTGCTAACGGCTCCCGTAATATCACTTCGCTTAGCTGTACCATATCCAATGACCACCACATCGTCGATAGCTTCTTCCATAGGGTGCAAAACTACATCTATGCGATTCCGGTTGCGCACTGGTTGCGATTGAGCCGTATAGCCAACAAAAGTATAAGAAAGTGTATCCCCTGGATTGACAGATATGTTGTAAATTCCTTGTGCATCCGTAGAGGTACTGGTTAATCTATTTCTGACCCCGACACTCACGCCCTGCATAGGCTGATTATCCGGAGAGCGTACCGTACCCGAAACCACGTGCTGTTGCACTTCTTTTATTGCCGTTAGCTGATTTTCTGTTTTCGCTCTCGGTATTTCTTTAATGAACACCGTCTTATGCTCCTCATTAAGCACGACGGCGACGGCGATTCCGGCAAAACACTTTTCAATGGCATCTTTGAGAGCCACATCATGTAGATCCAAAGATACTGCACGAACCTTTTTCGACAGATGAGCGTCTGCAACGAAATTATAGCCCGTCTGCTTGGAAAGCTCATAAAACACGGTATTAAGAGGGGTTTTTGTTACTTTTATACTTACCTTTTGAGCAAATGTCATTGCATTTGCCTGAAAAAAAGTCACTATCAAAAGAATAAAGCTAAGCTTCATAATGATTAGTTTTTTTAGAATACAATGTGGTAGACCGCATTGCCATACGGTTGTTTTTTTATACATTTGAATTAGGATTTTTTGACGTTATTGACTCTTTGTTAATTGATCCTTTCTAAGCATTTGCTAGTATGGGAACAGGAGTGCTCGCAACACTTCTGTTCTTCATTAAGGTTTATGTTAGATTTACTCTTGATTCTTTCTCTTCACTATGATCCTCCTTTCATTGTTTTTATCTATAATCTCAAATTGTAGACTATTTGCCATTTCCATGGTCTTTAATAAATGCTTTACATCCCGCGTCCGTAGATAGTTCCCCTGAAACGCAACATCGGTCATATTCCCCATGTATTCCACCTCGAAACCGTACCATCTAGCAAGTTTCTTCATAATGTCTTTTATATTTTCATTATTGAAAATAAAGTACCCTTCTTTCCAAGCCTTCAAATCGGCCACATCAAACTCTTCTACCCTCAATTTAGCTCCTTGTTCACCATTTATCGCCTTTTGTCCGGGCTTCAGTAATACTTCATTGCCTGTTCCTGCAATAGACACCTTTACGGCGCCTTCTATCAATGCCGTTTCGATGATGTCATCATCCTCATAAGCATTTACACTAAACTGTGTACCAAGCACCTCCACTTCCTGATTTCCTGCTTTTACGACAAAGGGTATTCCATTGGACCGAGATGAACTGGATGTTTTTGGAGTCGAATAAGCAGGAACGATTTCAAAATGCGCTTGTCCGATGAGTTCTACCCGTCTTTCTTTTTCTGAAAAACGGACAGGATAACGTAATTGAGAGGCCGAACTAAGGAAAACATGGCTACCATCGGGCAATATAAGTTTATATTGGTGGCCTTTTGGGGTTTCAATAGTGTTATAGGCATCGCTTACTGATACCTTTTCCTTTCCATCATCGATAACCGTGTACACAAGCTGTCCATCTACCGTTTGGCTTATGCTGAAATGGTCTTCGGTCACAATTTCTCCGATATTATTCTCTGATATTGTCACCTTCTTACCATCCGCCAATGTCAGGATAACAGCATTGGTCTCAGGCAAAAAATTTGACACAAATTGCTCCTCGTTCATCTTCTCTTCCGAGTTCATCACAAACCAACCTATTCCCAGAAATAACAGCAAACATGCGGCAATGGAAATAGGCAACTTAAATTTTATGACTTTCTTTTCTCGTAAGGCTTGTTGAAGTTTCTCCAAACCCAGTCTGTGTTCTTCAAGCAAATCCGCAGGTTTCAGATCAGATGGGGGTGTTTTGTATTTAAGGTACCAGCTCTCCACAATCGCTTTTTCTTTCGGCGTGGCTGTACCCGAATTATACTTCTCTATTAGTTCTTCCGCTCGTTTCATTGAAGTTTATGCCTGGTTAAAACTATTGCTGTTTATAGGTAAGACACGGAAGTAGGAGGGAGGGGGTATAAGATTTTAAAAAAACAGCATAAAAATATTCGTTCCTAATTTCACCCTAAGTATTCGCAGTGCATTTCTAACTTGGGTGCGGACAGTTTGGGGACTTATCTCCAATTCGTCTGCTATTTCCTTATGGGATTTTTCCTGAAACCGACTCATTTCAAAAATCAGGCGCATTTGTGGGGGTAGTGAGGCAACTTCCTGCTCTACAAGTTGAATCAATTCCTTTTCCCGTATCTTTTCTTCCACAAGCTCTTGTCCCGAGTCCATAAAATCTTGTAAAGATTGCATATATACATCCTGGACTTTCTTGTTTCGAAAAACGTTGAGTACCCGGCTCCGAACAGCCGTATACAAATAAGCGGATAAGCTGGAGGTAATGGTTAGTGTATCTCTGTTCTTCCAAAGATAGATGAACAGCTCATGCACGATATCCCTTACCTCCTCCCTATCTGGCAATCGGCGATATGCATGGCTGTACAACACAGCATGGTATCTGTTATAGATTTGTTCTAATGCCGATTGGTCGCCGGTTTTCAGCAAATCAAAAAGTTCTTTATCTGTAACTGATGCATTCAATAGAATATAAGTTTATAACAAAAATAAATGTATCCGTTTTGATCAAGAAATAAAAATTTTTTCACCTTTTCTTCGTCAGACAAACCCCTACTTAACTGCCAAATTTATCTCATTAGATAAATTCACAAAATCCTGTCGCAACAAATCCAATTGTTTCTTTGTGTCCTCATTCGGCAGTACACTTCCATTTCTACAAGCCAATCCTATATCCAGCCCCCGTTGTTCCAGGATGTATTTTGCACTGGCCGGATAAGTATCATGCATCACATCCATATTGTTTGTAAAAAACTCCTGTACTTTGGCTACGTATGCTTGCTTTCCCTGATTCGCGTAGTTGTCGCATAGCCATACCACAAGCTCCGGAAAATAGTTCCCTTGAATACAAGACAGGCCAGCAGATCCGGCTTTTAACGATTCTACCGCATGTACCATATAGGCATCGTACAACCCAAAGGTAGGCTCTGCTTCGGTAGCTGCTATTTTCTGACGAACGCTGACGATGTCCAGACAGGTATCTTTATGGTATTTTACCCTTCCTGTGCTGACTAATTCTCCTAACAACTCGGGAGAAATAATACGTTTGTAAGGTACGGGGCACTCATAAAATCCAACCGGAATGTTCCCCGTCAAGTCTAATAATCGAAGTACATTGCTTCGAAACACTTCTTCCGAATCCTCTTCTTTAGCTAACAGACCAGTAATCAGGATAATTGCCGAAACGCCCGTTTCGTATATCTTCTTTACATTTTCCGCTTGTTCCGCTATGGTGTCACCAAAAGAACCTGTTGCCACAATAGGAACACGTCCGTCAACACGCTGCACGATATAACGTACCGATTCCACCATTTCTTCTACCGATAAATGATACATCTCACTGGACTGGCAGTTGGCAAAAAGCCCTCTTGCTCCGCTCTCCAGATAAAAATCAACTAGCTGTCCCAACACATCATAATCAATGGACAAATCTTCTTTAAACGGCATTAACATGACCGGTACAAATTTTTTATTATTATTCATTTTAAAATATTAATATGTCTTTTCACTTCCACTCCATTTTGTCACCAGCATCCCCACCAAACAGATGGTCAGGGTGCCAATAACAATAATCATATTCGCATGTAACGGATATTTAAGATGATCCAGGTTAGCAGGCATCAGGTAAGACAACGACATCCACAGAATAGTCAGCACACCAACCGTTACACCAATAATAGCCGCCCGGTTTGTAGCCTTTTTCGAGATGATGCCCAATAAGAAAAGTCCTAACATGCCTCCTGCGAAAATTCCAGACAATGTCCACCAGATATCCAATAAACTCTTCACACCAATCATCGCGATACCGCAGCACATGCCTAATACGCCCACCAATACCGTTGCCGTATATAACACTTTTAGACTCTTGCGCTCTGTACTCTGTTGGTTGATATAGCGCTTGTATATATCCTCCGTGAATACGGTGGCAGAAGCATTCATTCCAGAACTTATCGTACTCATCGCAGCCGATAGGATGGCGGAAACAATCAGCCCTAATAAACCTGTCGGTATCATATTGACCATAAAATGGGGCATAACCTTGTCACCATAATCTTCGGTTGACATCTGCTGTGCCAATGCCGCTACTTCCGAGGCAGATTCTGGCATGCCAAGACGTTCCGCAGCCGCCTGTAATTTCAAACCTTCAATTAATTCCGGATGCTGTTGATAGTACACAAAAAGGCAGGTTCCGATAATGAAGAACAATAAAGAAACGGGCACGTAAATCCATACACAAAGCCATACCGACTTATTAGCTTCCTTTGGTGAGGTGGCTGTATGATAACGTTGCACATAATTTTGATCCATCCCAAAATTGTTTAGGTTCATAAAGAATCCGTACAACAATACCACCCAAAAACTGGAGGAAACAAAATCAAAATTGAAAGTTCCCAAGCTGAGTTTATCATTTTTCGTAGCTACGGAAACAATTTCCGACACACCCCCTGGTATTTCACGAACAACCAAAAAGATGATAATAATAGCACCTAACGTTTTGAGGACACCCTGTACGACCTCGGTCCATATGACGGCTTCTATTCCTCCCATCACAGTATAGATCACAATACAGATACCTGTTACGACCATGATCGTCACCAGTCCAAATCCTGTCAATGCCTGTAGAGTTAAGGATATACCGAAAAAAATCGACCCTATCCGAGCCAATTGTGTCAATAAGAAACATACAACTGCGTATGTCCTGGCCCAAGTGCCAAATCGCTTTTCCAAGTTGGTATACGCTGATACCTCACCCGTACTTCTATAAAAAGGGACAAAATACTTCGTAGCCAACCAAGCAGCGAGCGGCATGGACAAACTAAATACAAAAGCATTCCAATTACCTCCATAAGCCTTGCCTGGAACACCCAAAAAGGTATTGGAACTCAAAAAAGTAGCATAGATGGAGATACCGATTGCCCATCCAGGGATACGACCGGCCGCTCTGGTAAATTCATCGGCCGACGTATTGCGTCGAGAGAAATATACACCGACCAAAACCATTCCAATCAAATAGATTAGAATAATGCTTAAATCAAATAGGGGTAGGTTTGTCATGATACGAAAAGATTGGTTTTGGTTAAGACTTGATATTTCCGATATCGCTGTTCGTAAATCGCCACCTGTTTGGGTATAGGCGAAAAGGTACGGGCCACATCTGCAGCGAGTTGTTGCTGTGCTTCAACAACATCCGGGTAGACCCCTGCAGCCACCGACGCAAAAATAACCGCTCCTAATGCACATGTTTGATCGTTATCCACAACATCTATCGGCATATTCAATATATCTGCCAGAACCTGTATGACGTAGGGGGATCTCGTCGCGACTCCTCCTGTCGCCAACACTCGCTCAATCGGCGTATTACTTTCTTTGAAACGTTCCATAATAGCTTTGGAACCGAAAGCAGTAGCTTCTACCAATGCTTTGAAGATATGAGCTGCAGTTGTGGATAAGCTAAACCCATGTGCAGAAGCCAGCACCGTAAAATCTGCGTCGGGGGTACGTCTTCCGTTATGATAATCGGTGAAGATCAAATCGTTTTCTGTTAACGGAAGCAGCTCCGCAGACTGCGAAAGGTGGCTCAACAGTTTCTCGTTCAAAAGGTTCTTTTGTTCTCTTGACAAGGTATCCGCCAAAACAGATATCGTTGGTTCCAATAATAATTTTTTGAACCAATGGTATATATCCCCAAAAGCAGACTGTCCTGCTTCAAAACCTACCGTACCGGGTACGATGGAACCATCCACTTGACCGCAGATTCCCTGTATTAATGGAATATCCACTTGTTTGGGCAAGGTATACATATCACAAGTAGAAGTACCGATCACCTTGACAAACGTGGATGGTTTAATTCCGGCACCCACCGCACCATGGTGTGCATCAATTCCTCCCACCGCAATTAAGGTATCCTCGGAAAATCCAAACTTGTTCACAAAATACGGAGAAATGCTCCCTAACACCTCGTTAGAGGTAAACGTCTCCCGATACATTTTATTCACCAGATGATAAAAAGTAGGATCTAAAGAGCAAAGAAATTCAGCAGATGGAAGCCCGCCATGCTCTTCTGCCCACATCGCTTTATGGCCCGCGGCACAGCGGTTTCGCTTAACATCCTCCAAACGACTAGCTCCAGCTAGATAAGCGGGAATCCAATCAGACTGTTCCATCCAACTGTATGCTTCTTCGAGGATGCGTTTATCACGACGATTCGTATACAATATTTTAGACCAAAACCATTCGGAAGAATAAATTCCCCCGCTGTATGAAGTAAAATCAACCGGCCATTTTTTTGCTAAAACATTGATTTCCTCGGCTTCACGTATTGCGGTATGGTCTTTCCAAAGAATAAACATCGCATGTGGATTATCTTGAAATTCTTCTTGCAAAGACAACGGTTTGCCACTTTTATCCACTGCTACTGGTGTAGAGCCTGTGGTATTGGTTCCTATGGCGGTGATACGCTTACGGTCATCTCCGGTAAGATTCGCTAAAAGTTCCGTAAAAACTTCATCGATAGATTCTATGTAATCTAAAGGATGTTGACGATATTGATCTTTTGCAGGATCACAATATAAACCTTGCTCCCAGCGTTTGAAATAAGAAACAGACTTAGAGAGAATTTCTCCAGTATGTGAGTTTGCTAGTATTCCTCTCGCGGAATCGGTACCAAAATCCATTCCTATAACCAAATTATTATTCATCGTCTAATTTTTTATTTACGCACTGCACTATCCCCCCTTAACTTTTGATGTCGCATCCGGATGTTTTACAACTGTACAATCTCATCCTTAGTACTATCCCAAATGTAAAACATCCGAAGGACGAGGTTTTGGTTCTTTTCACGGGGAAAAGAACATAAATTAAATACCGCAAAAATTCACCTTAATTCCCAGTGCCTGCAATGCCGCCGCTTTAATTTCTGCTGCTCGCCTCACCTCAAAATCACCGTCAACATAGGCGACTTGTATATGATTGGCTTTGTGCTTGGCCATCATCTGATCTCTACTCACACCATCCAACACCCCGTGCATAATCGGCCATTGCGGATCAGTGAGTGCCCATCGTCTTTCTGTTTCCTCTTTTGGCAACTCTACAGCGCGTCCTGTACCGATATCACACCATAATTCATCTTGCTCCATATATATTCTGCTCCACACTATTTTGCCTGGACGACTGACGCCACGGAGTGTTCCTCCTCCTTTTTTAAAGAACATAGGTGGTTGGCGCATGCTACTCGCATTGGCATACCCATCAACAAAATGGGAAGCAGGCACTGCTCCGGATATCAGGAATACCCAGACAAATTCTTCTTTTCCATCCAAGACGAAGTTTTCGCCATAACGTAAGTCATGAAGCGTATTATCGCCGTTCAGCCCTAACTGTCTCCACAGATGATAGGTGACATACCCGTCGATACCCGCACATTCGTCTACTTCATTGAAATGCGGTAAAGCCTCGGCCGGATATAATTCTTTTCCCTTTTCATCATAAACAGGAGGTCGTTCCGTATTGTTTAGCAGGCCTTCTACCAAATCGCTCGCCGCCACCAAATCTTTCAGACCTTGTTGGTATTGTATACCAATGGTATCACATCCAAATTCATCCGCCAAACGAAGAGCCGCAATGTACATTTTGCACTGTTCCAGTGTCTGCTCTTTGGTCAGTTCGTTAACAGGATCTGTACCCCAACTGAACTTCATTCCTTTTTTCAGCAACCAATCCAAAACAGCATGCGCTTCTTCATCTGATACAGTCAACATCTTCGCATATAACGTCGACTGGCTGAGTCGTTCCTTGAAAATACCCAATTGATGAATCAGTGCGTCGGGTACAATAGCATTGAACATTCCCATACAACCTTCGTCAAAGACACCCATAACCACCTTGTCATCTTGTATACTTCTTGCGAATCCCGCTGCCAATTCACGGTCTGCTGCCTTCATCGATGCAGTCTCAAAAGCCTTTACATGCGTATAGTCATGTTCCACTGCACCTGTGTTCAACCATTCTTGAAGTTTGTCAATGAAAAAGTCATCCGTGAAGTCCTTACTCCAGAGAAAACTATAGGATACATTAGCTTTTGTAAGCGAGCCTGTCAGATTCAGTGCACCGACTAATCCAGGATAGGTACCATCCCAATTGGCAATAATCAGAATTGGTCCCTCGTGGGAAATCAATCCTGCCAGAACATGATGGCTATACTGCCATACACTTTCAGCGACAATAAGCGGGGCTTTTTTATCAATCTCTCTAAAGATTTTAATCCCCACATGCTGATAGTCAATAAAACCATGCCCTTTTTCTTCATCGTATGTATGCGCCCGTTTGATCGTCCAGCCTAGCTTTTGCAAGGCGATATCGAGTTTTTCTTCCATTTGCTGTTGCATGGGCCAACACTTGATATTTGCTGAAGGTCTTAAGTCTCCGCTACACACTAAATACGCTTGATTGTTATTCGTTGTTGTCATGTGATCTATATTTGGTATTACAAAGATGCATGGCAAAACCAGCCATTTCATGGCGTAATTTTTCCAAAGTATCCAACATTTTATCACATTTTTGCAGAAAATGGAGACTTTAGCTAAATTAGATGACACCATTTATAGATAATACAGATGAAAGCGAAGTTTCACCAGGTTCCAAAGCCATTCAACAATGCCTTCAGTATAAGGCATGATATATTGCCCCATTTTGGTACGATATGGCATTACCATCCCGAAATAGAATTACATTATCTTATTAAAGGAGAAGGCGTACGGTTTATTGGTGACCATATCGACCATTTTCGTGAAGACGACATGGTTTTACTGGGCTCCAATCTCCCCCATACCTGGAAGTGCAACGAAATAAAACAGGGAGAAAACCATGTGGAAGCGCTCGTGCTGCATTTCCATCCAGAATGTTTTGGCAAGGAGTTTTTAAGCGTTTCCGAGACACAGGAAATTTTAAAACTGCTCCAGCTATCTAAAAACGGCTTGATTATCCATGGGGACACGAAAGAGCGAATTAAGGAATTAATGGCAGCAATGGAATATACTCGTGGTCTGGAAAAGCTGATTTATCTTTTTGCGATATTCCGTGTACTTGCTACCAGTGAAGAATACGAAACACTGTCCAGCAGCTTTGCCTATAGCAAACTGAACAAGATTGATGAAAGCCGCATGGATAAGGTATTCTCCCATACGTTAACTAATTTTAGGGAAAAGATATCCATAGAAGATGTGGCCATATTATGCAATTTAAGCACCACATCCTTTTGTCGCTACTTCAAGATGATTACTAACAAGTCCTATTTTGATTTTCTAACCGAGGTTCGCTTGAATCACGCTTGTAGGCTTATTATAGATTCCGACCTCACCATGCAACATATCGCCATAGAGAGTGGTTTTGAAAACACTTCCAATTTCTATCGGCATTTTAGAAATTTTAAAGGGATTACCCCCACGGAATACCGAAAGGGGTTGGTGTAATTATTATTCCTTAGGGATCATGTTATCTTCTATCCGATTTATTATCAATAATCTCCCATTCGACAATATGAGCCGGCCAGTGTTCCCATTTCACGATTTCATCTAATCGCATTAAAATATCAGGATGTTTAATCGCCACATCATGTTCTTCATACGGATCTTCATGTAAGTTAAATAACATCCAACGAGCATGAGGATCTTTCTTTAAATTCAGCTTTACACCTTTCCATTGTTGCATGCGGACAGCCAATTGTCCTCCTTTTTCGGGATATTCAAAGTACAAAAACTCATGTTCTTTCTGTTTTCCTCTTTGCAGCAATGTTGGCAAAAAAGAAATCCCATTCGTATTGGTTATAGAATATCCTACCAGCTCACCTAAAGTAGCCAACAAATCATATTGTGCGGAAACATGATCTGAAACCGTATTAGCCGGAATCTTATCCGGCCATCTTGCTATGAACGGTACGCGGATTCCTCCTTCAAAAACGTCCATCTTTAAACCTCGATAGTTACCGACACTATTAAAAAAGGCATAATCTACTCCTCCGTTAAAAGCTGTTCCATTATCGCTGGAAAATAAGATAAGCGTATTATCATCTAATCCTAGTTCCTTAACCTTCTCCATCACTTTACCTATTTGTTCATCCAGGTAGGTAATCATCGCAGCATATGCAGCACGTGGGTAACGATGAGCAGCATAGCCATCTTGCCCATAGTAAGGTGTATCGTTGAATTTATCTTGATATTTTTCCACATATTTGTCCGGCACCTGCAAAGAAACGTGCGGAATCGTATAAGGAAGGTAGAGAAAAAACGGCTCGTCTTTATTTTCATTTATAAAACCTAAGGCTTTCTCGGTCATTAGCTCGGGGGCATAATCATTCCCTTTAAAAAAATCAAAATCTTTATCTTGGACAGCGGTAGAATCCAAGGGTTGATGGACAACCTTTTCTAGATTATTCAAGGAATAACGTTGTTCATTTTCCCATAGATGACTTGGATAATAGTTATGTGCCTGTCTCTGGTCCAGATATCCGAAAAAATAATCAAAACCTTGCCTATTAGGGCTTCCGGAGCCATTGTGCATACCCAATCCCCATTTTCCTATAGCTCCTGTTTTATATCCCATGCGTTGAAACATGTGAGCGATCGTAAACGTCCCCTCGGGAAGGGGCATCTGTCCCGCTTCTAAACTATCTGTATTCCCTCCCAATGCATAGTTCCCTCGAATATAGGTCTGACCGCTATGTTTTCCCGTCATCAGCATACCTCTTGCGGGAGCACATACAGGAGAGCCCGTATAATGGTTGGTGAATCGCATTCCCTCTTTAGCCAACCTCGTTAAATGCGGTGTACGGATTTTTTCCTGCCCGTATGGTTCAATCTCCATAATACCCAAATCGTCAGCATAAATAAGGATAATATTCGGTTTTAGCTTATTACCTTGTGCTATCACGTGATGGCATAACAGGTTAACCAGAGCGCTTCCTAGAAGGAATATATATCTTATGCTAATATATCTCATTGGGGTAAGGTATTTTTGTATTCGTATTCTTATTGATGGGCATTTGAGCTTTCCATATTTTAAGCCGTTCCGTTAAAAGGTCGCTTAATTCTTTTGTTTTTTGTCGTTGTTTTAAAGCAAGATTGTTCTTTTCACCTATATCATTTTTGAGATTATAGAGTTCAACAGCACCGTTTTTCATGTTATACAACAACTTAAAATCACCTTTTCGCATCGCCGTAAAGAAGTTTATGCCCGGTCCATCATCTGGTATCCATTTATTGGGATAATGCCAAACAAGAGGACGTTCTTTCCATGATTTGTCCACCCTACCTTTCAATAGCGGAAGTATACTATGACCATCTATACTATTCAACAATAACTTATTATCTACACCGGTCATTTCTAAAATAGTAGGAAACAAATCTTCCATCATAACCGGCATATCATTATTCTTTCTCTTTTGCTCTTCCACATCTTTGATAAGCAATGGTACTCTTATTCCTCCTTCGTAAAGAGAACCCTTTCCTGCACGTAAGGGTAAATTTTGGGTATGTCTTTCACCTCCACGTGGTGGACTTAAACTTAACCCACCGTTATCACTGACAAATACGATAACAGTGTTATCGTAGATCCCCTGTTCTTTCAAAAAATCCACTATATCGCCTATGCTTTTATCCATTCCTTCCACCAAAGAAGCATAAGCGGCCTCTACTTCAGATAATCCGTCGTCGATATATTTTTGAACAAAGCGTGGATCTGCTTGTATTGGAGTATGCACTGCATAATTCGAAAAATGCAGGAAAAACGGCTTCTTATTGGCAATTGGGCCTTCCAACGCTTTGCGCGCTTCTAGCGTTAGCGCTTCCGTAAGAAAAATAGTACTGCCGTGATAGGCGTTTAGATGTGGTACTGCTTGAATGTTTGTCTGCTCTGTGGTGTTACCAAAATTTTCTTTGCCATAATAGCTCCGGGAACTTCCTGCCGAATGCCCTCCTATGTTTACCATAAAACCTAAGTTTAACGGGTCTGCACCCGGTGTGCCCGCTGAGGCCCAATGAGCCTTCCCAATATGGATTGTATAATATCCGTTGTCTTTTAATAGCTGAGGAAGAACAGTCGCATGAACAGTATGGGGAATATTAGATATTGGACTTAGCCCGTTATAATTCCAATCCGGAACATCCAAAAATTCATCTTTTGCATCTGTCGGCCGATCCTGTCTCGGATTAGTCCAATTAGTAACGCGATGATGTGCTGCATTTAGTCCTGTCAAAAAACTCACGCGCGATGGTGTGCAGACTGAAGATGCATAAGCGTTTGTAAATTTAGTGGATACTTTCGCCAGCTCTTCGATATGGGGTGTCCGGAAACGTTTATTAATCGCTGTCTTCGTCGTGTGAAAAGGTTCGGACATATCCTGCCAACCCAAATCATCTACAAAAAAAACGACAATATTCGGTTTGTTCTCTCGTCCTACCGACTGGGCAAATACCCCTTGTTTCATAACAAGGGATAATACCAATACCATATAAATTCTTATGTATGACATTTATCGAGTCTTTTTATTTCTCTCGCTACGCAGTATTTCTTCTAGCTCTTTAACCTTCTCCGGATACTTCTTAGCGAGATTGTCTTTTTCACCGATGTCTTTGCTCAGATCATATAATTGAGGTTCTGGGCTATTGCCAAGTTCTGTATCTGTCAACTTCGCATAGGCCGGGCCATTGCTCGGTGCAATGTATTTCCATTGTCCCTTGACTACTGCCAATGTGCCAGCATGTTCTATAAAATATTCACGCCCCTGTTCGTTATGTCCTAGTAAAGTTGTGGCTAAAGCCTCACTATCCATTGCCTCCGGAGGAGTAGACATGCCGAGTAATTGTGCCGCCGATGCCAATATATCGATTTGGGAAAACAGCGCGTCTGATACTTTATTTTTAGCAACACCCGCACCACTGACTAAGAAAGGAACACGTGTCCCTGCTTCGAAGATACTATACTTACCGCCACGCAATGGTCCTGCCGGTGTATGTCCATTTAATTGTGTAACCGCCCCATCCACATAACCGTCATCAAGAACAGGACCGTTGTCACTGCTGAAAATGACAATGGTATTATCCGATATTCCCAGAAGTTCCAATTGATCCAGGATTTGACCTACAGTCCAATCCAATTGCAGAATAGCATCTCCCCGATACCCCAATCCGCTTTTCCCTCTAAAAAAAGTAGATGGCATACGAGGCACATGGGGTTCATTCAGCGAGAAGAAAAGAAAAAACGGATTATCCTTATTGTCTTTAATAAATTGTTGCGCGACAGACAAAAACGTTCCCGTTACCTCTTCATCGACCCATCTGGCCATATGGCCTCCGGACATAAATCCGATACGCCCAATGCCGTTAACAATCGTGTTATTATGGCCCTGTCCGGGGGACGACTGCATCTTTAACAATTCCGGGTTCTCCTTCCCCGTTGGGTCATTACCTACTTTTTTCTCATAATCTATTTGAATCGGGTCTGCATCATCCAGTCCCAAAACACGATGGTTCTCCAAAAAAACGGTGGGCACTCGATCCGCTGTTGCCGGAAAAATAAAGGAATAATCAAATCCTACTTCATTAGGGCCGGGCTTGATATCCCCGTTCCAGTTTTTCTCTACCTGTGTCCCTAATCCCAAATGCCATTTACCTACAACCGCCGTTTTATATCCTGCGTTTTTAAAAACTTTGGGCAGCGTTGTTTTGTCCGTTGGAACAATGAGTTTAGCATCACCCGGCAAAATCCCGGTACCCTGCTGTCTCCATGGATATACACCTGTCATCAGCGCAAAACGGGACGGGGTACAAGTGGCGGACGTACTATGTGCGTTTGTAAAACGTGTCCCCTGCGCCGCTAATCTATCTACATTTGGTGTTTTGATCTTCGTCGCCCCATAACTGCTAAGGTCGCCATATCCTAAATCATCAACATAAATGAATACGACATTTGGTTTCTTTTGCACTGTTTGCGCCTTCGCAAAAGACACCGACCCTAGGACAACTCCTATGGTTAATAATTGGGCGAATAGTTTATATCTGTTAATCATACTAAACACTTGATAGAATTATAAACGACCAAATTACGGAATTAATTCAAACTAATCTCATCCGGATAAGGTATCTGCTTACCACTAGATATATACGTTGGTAACTGAGCTCCTAAACTCCGTAGTTGTTGCGTCAGCAATTTGCTAAGTTCTCTGGCTTTCTTCTCCATTCTGGTCGCCAAATCATTATTTTCTCCGATATCTTCTCTCAAATTATACAATTCCACTTTTCCTTTCTTCATATCATACAGTAACTTAAAATCACCTTGCCGTATAGCCGAGAAAAAATTTATGCCGGGACCATCCGGAACCGTCCACTTGTTTGGCACATTCCAAATAAGAGGACGGGTTGCCCAAAACTCGTCTTGTTCTCCCGCAAGCAATTTCACTAAGCTGCTTCCGTCTACTTTTTTTTGAACCAACCTATAATTAGATATCTGGGCCAATTCCAATATTGTAGGAAAAAGATCTTCTATTATAACGGGTACTTCGCTCACCTTTGCTTCGTGTGAACTGATATTTTTAATCAATAGCGGAACACGGATACCACCTTCATATAGGGAGCCTTTCCCAGCCCGTAATGGCAGATTTTGAGTATGATTCTCTCCTGACCGCATGGGCTGAAGACTCAGCCCCCCGTTATCACTTATAAAAATGATAACCGTATGTTCATAAACATTTTGATCTTTTAGAAACTGAATAATGTCCCCAATACTTTTATCAAACCCTTCTATCAGAGAGGCATACGCTGCTTCTACACTATCTAGTCCGTTATTCAGGTATTTTTCAACAAAGCGGGGGTCGGGATGTAACGGAACATGTACGGCATAATTAGAAAAATTAAGGAAAAAAGGCTCTTTACGACGGATAGGTTCGCTCACTGCTTTAATAGCCTCCTTTGTCAGAGCCTCGGTCAGAAATGTAGGTGTTCCATGGTACTCCATAAGATCAGGCACTGCCTGATAAGTCGCTTTTCCGGGCATATTCCCATAATTCTGTTCACCATAATAATTTTGTGGATGACCCGCAGAATGCCCGCCGATATTAACCATAAAGCCTAAATTCAGTGGACTGGCTGCAGGAGTTCCCGCGGCTCCCCAATGTGCCTTACCTATATGGATGGTAAAATAACCATTTTCTCTTAATACACTAGGAAGCGCTGTAGCATGTACTGTCCTCGGAATAGCAGGAACTGGACTCATACCGTTAATGTTCCATTCCGGAGGAGTCAATAAATCATCTGGATTATCTGTAGGCCTATTGGCTGTCGGGTGTGTCCAGTTTGTAACGCGATGTCGGGCTGCATTCTGGCCAGTCAAAAAACTCACACGAGACGGTGTACATACGGGAGTTGCATAAGCATTGGTAAACTTGACCGCATCCTTTGCAAGCTGCTCCAGATTAGGGGTATGGAATTTTTCATTAATAGGTGTTTTTTCTTTGTAAAAAGGTTCTGACATATCTTGCCACCCAAGATCGTCTACGAAAAAGATGACAAAATTGGGTTTAGTTTCTTGAGCTACTACTGTAAGGCTCAAAAAAATTACCTTAAGCAATAAAAGAACAGATTTATAAACTAGTCGTATCATATGCAATAAAAGTAGTAATTAAAGAATCATTTATCGAATCGTCTATGCACAGCCGAATTTCCTTACATTCGACTGCTTTATCTAGACGAACAATATGTTTATGTCCGATGGAGGTTCCCTTATAAATATCCCTCCACCCATTCGGTTTTTTTGTTTGAATCCGAAACGCACGAACCTTCTGTCCTTGACGGATATCTTCCGAGATAACGAACTGATTAACCATATGCGGCATAGTAAATCGAATTTCGGTAGAGCTGGTGTCCTGATCGGTTAATGGTCTGCTAAATAATCGCTCTATTTCTTTCCCGAATTCTTTCAGACGAATCCGGTCCGGATGAGGGACTATCCCCGCTGTATCGGGGGTCACCCCCAAAATCAAAGTAGCATTACGTCCTACGGATTTAAAATACATATCGATTAGCTCATTAAGAGGATAAATGGCTTTTTCATCATTAGGTTCCCAGAACCATTCGTGCCGCCCATTTGTACCTCTGAGTGGCGCATCAGCCATCGCCGGCATATAATATGCTCCGTCTGGATCTCCCTCTTTAAGTAGCCTAAAATTATTTTCCGCGACCCCCTCCGGAGCACTTTCTCCGGAGCCGGTATAATGGTAAGGAAAAGTAGACCAACACGGATAATGTACCGTCCCTGACTCAGAGCCGCCCCAGCGTGCTTCAGCTAGTTGGTCATTATGATAAAACAGACAGTCCGGTTGGTATTTCTTAACGATAGGCAGCACGTCAGGAGCCCCTTTTTCCGGATGACTCGCCCCCCCATCAAACCAAATTTCAAACAGCGGACCATACCACGTACAGATTTCTTTCACCATTTCTTCTACCATAGAATTATAATAAATCTGCCGTTCCTCTTGTAATTTCCCCTCACCGATAGCTTTGAAATCATGAATGCCCAAATAAGAATTCCAGCGAACACCAATATACACCCCCGGCTCAATATTGTGTTTGCGACATGCTTTAATAAAATCACCCACAAGATCCTCTCTGCCCTTTTCCCAACCTAAGGCTTTTGTATTATAAGGATTTGCTTTGGAAGGATACAAAGCAAACCCTGTTTCATGTGTCGCCGTAATCAGGGCAAACCTTGCACCGGCTTCTTTGGCACTCATTACCCATTGTTCTACATCTAATTCTTTAGGATTAAAAATATGGATATCCGGTACAGGAGTAATTCTGTTCTCGGCTTGATTATATGCTTTGCCATCGAAAACATGCAGGTCATAATGAAAAATAATACCCAATTCGGCCTGTTGCCAGGCCAATTGAGCAGCATTCGGTTGAGGTATCTGTTGAGCTTTTACCAAAACAGACACCATCAGACCCAGTACGATAAGTATACAATTAATAACCCTCATTCTGTCTCAGGTTTGGGTTTGCATCTATTTGTTGCAAGGGAATGGGATAAATCACCTGGTGAGGGCGGGCTGTATGTCCACGGGTTTGGGCAGAACTTATAAACTTGTTATGCCTGATGAGATCTTCACGTCGTAACCCTTCAGAGAAAAATTCACGTCCCCGTTCTGCAAGAAGAAAGTCACGCAGGCTTTCTTTGCTCGAATATTCGGAAAGCGTTAATAATGGAGCGCTCACACGTTGTCTTACTACATTGATCAGCTCTATACTTTCAGCGTTTGGTCCCGAGATTTCATTTAACGCTTCTGCACGGCTCAATAACACATCTGCGTAACGTAAATAGACGATGTCATTGCCCATTGCTTCACCTACAGCATTGGGATCAGGCCAATATTTGAAACTGCGGACATCATCTAATGCCCGACCATTTCCATCCTCTAAGAGTTCTATCTGCCTGCCTGCATTATCAGTATAAGAACGAATCAATAGCTCCCGTCTTTTGTCTTCCTCATCAAACGTTTTATAGAATGCCGAATATGTTCTAAACTGAGCACCGAAATTCACCATATTAGATTGAATCGGGTAGTTTGGCGGAAAAGTATGCGCCATATAATTGTTGTGAAACCCTGACTGCGGCAGACAAGGCGCTCTAAATATAAACTCCTTATTTGCTTCCCCTTCAATAGAAAATAGCCGGGTATAATCTTGATAAAGTTCGTATTGTGCCTCGTTTATGATTTCCTGCGATGTTTCATCCACTTTCTGCCAATTCTTTTCTTTTAGATACAATTTCATGAGAAAGCCAAGTGCAGCCCCTTTAGTCGCCCGGCCGATCAAAGCATCTTCCATAGGAAGATGCTGTATCGCGAACTCCAGATCCGTTACCAGATAATTTACAAATTCTTCTTGGTCTGCCCTTGGTGTATTCTTACCGATTTCTTCAATCTCTTCGGGAGTTGCATCTGCGGGAATATCAATCAACGGCGTAGGCCCAAATAGATTATACAAAAAATAATAAGATGAAGCACGTATAAATCGTGCCTCAGCCTGTATTCTATTACTCTTTTCCGGATCCAAGGTAGTTATTTGGTTCGTCAATACAATAACGGAATTAGCACTAGCGATTGCTTGATACATTTTTTGCCAGAAAGAATTCAGAAAGCTATTGTTGACAGCCCAGTTAAATTGAATAAAAGGCGCAGCATCCTGTTCTAAGCCGCCGCCTGTTTCAAAGGCGATATCCGTATTGAATTCATTCATCATGTAAACATAATTACGGTGATCATAGGCGATAATCCTCGACCGCGCATAAGCCCCTGTCAGTAGAGCATCAATACCGGATTCATCCTGTAAGAACATATCTGGATCATACTCCGTAAAGACTTCCTCCTCTAAAAAGGACGTACAGCCGAACATAGAAAAAGAAATACTGAATAATAATATGTATTTGAGTTTAAATCTTGCGAACATAACTGCTTGTTTTAAAGTGTAAGATTGATACCTAAACGGAAAGTTCTCGCCAGTGGATAACTATTATAACTAACTTTTGAAGTAGCGTTTGTCCCGGTTGCGCTGGCGTCTGGATCATATCCCGAATATTTTGTCCAGGTAGCCAAGTTTTCCATGGCGAGAAATATATTTATCCGGTTAATGGTTTGTCCCTGATTAAACACCTCGTAATTTAGATTGACATTCCTTAAACGTAAAAATGATGCGTCCCTAACTGTCAGAGAATTAATAACATAATCTCCCCCATAGGCCGTTGGATTTACTCCGCTTGGGTATTCATTGGTTGGGTTCCCAGGTGTCCATCGATTAAGTAAATATTCCGATAAACGATTCCGGTATTCATTAGTAGGGTATAAGGTCTCTGTAATATTAGCATCTAACATACTGATCCCACCAACATATTGAAATAAAAAATCTAACGAAAAGTTCCGATAGCGAAAGTTGTTTCCTAAACTGAGGTTTAATGTCGGGAACGGTTTACCAAGTACCGTTCTGTCATCTAAATCTATCTTGCCATCTCCATTTTGATCGACGAACCGGATATGTCCTGGTTGCGCATTGGGCTGTGCAGAGTTCTGTATTTCATCCGCATTCTGAAATATACCGTCGGTTTCAAAGCCGTAAAATGACAGCATAGCGTGACCTTTTTCAACCAATTGATAATTCGAAATAAACCCGCCAATACTGCCGGTAATTAACTGTGGGATAAAATCAGGCAGTTCTTTAACCTCATTCTTCAGTAAACCCATATTAAATAGACTTTCCCATTGCCAATCACTCCGCTGAACATTCCTGCTACGTAATTGTAAGTCAATACCCCGGTTTTCCACATTTCCGAAATTTACCATGTAACTGCTAAATCCGACCACTGATGGAATGGGTTTACTGAATAGTTGATCTTTCGTATTTCTTTTATAAGCATCAACTGTACCGCTTAGTCTGCCCTGCAAAAACTCAAAATCTACTCCGATATTGATCTCTTCCGTCATCTCCCAGCGAAGATTTCTATTTGGAAGCCGGGCAGGAACAACACCTTGATAAATCTGGTCGCCAAAAACAGCATTTCCGGAGGCGATAAGCGTATTGATTGTCTGATAATTTTCAATCCCCTGATTACCTAACTGACCATATCCGACACGTAACTTTAAGCTATTACCTCTCTCATTCCAATTTGACAAAAAAGCCTCATCACTTAATCTCCAGGCTATCGCTCCCGAAGGAAAAAATGCAAACTTATGGTCGTCTGAAAAACGGGACGTACCATCTGCTCTCAATGAGGCAGTCACCAGGTAACGGTCCAAAAAACTATAATTTATTCTACCCAGTACACCATTCAGCCTGTTTCTCGTCTTCGATGATGTTACGTTATCACTGTTATCCCCATCGCCACTTTGCAGCAAATTGTAAGAAGTTACATCTGATAAAAATCTCATTGAACTGGCGCCAACACCTTCAGCCTGAAATTCTTCAAAGGTTGTTCCCCCTAAAATATTGAAGTCGTGTTCTCCGATTCTTTTTTGATAATTCAGTAAGAACTCGCCCAACCATTGGTAACCCGCGTTTGCATTTTTAGAACCGATACCGCCGTTTGCCAGCCCGTTTATCGTAGAACGGTCGGTATAGCTTGAGTTCATGCTGTTTGCCGTACTTCCTCCAAAACGAATCGTACCCGTGAGTCCTTCAAAAGGTGTAATTTCGGCACTTACTAATCCATAAAATGTATTGCTTAAGTTATTGTTATCTATACCATTAATAAGGGCTAAAGGATTGTCTAATGCGATAAAATTGTTGAGATAATATCTTCCGTTAGCATCTTTTTCTGCCGGAAGCGTGGGATCAAACTGAATTGCAGCGTTCAAAGGACCCGCATTTTCATTGACGCCGTTAGAAGTCATAATGGCCTGTTGTCTCCCTCTGGTGTAGTTTCCGTTTACGGTGAATTTAATATAGTCCTTCGGTCTAAATTCCAAATTAGTTCTAAAATTAATTTTATTGTAACCTGAATTTTTAACGAGTCCATCTTGATCAAAGTAATTTAAAGCTGTATAGAAATTACTCTTTTCGCCACCTCCCGAAAAGCTTAATTGATGATTTTGAACCAAAGCATTCCTGCGAAAAACTTCATTTTGCCAGTTGGTACCGTCCCCTATCGCGTTAATCTCTTCATCAGTGAATATTATTTCTCTCCCAGCATCCTGACGAATAGCATTTAATACTTCCATATACTGCCTTCCATTCAATACATCTAGCTTTTTAGACGTATTTTGTATACCCACATAGCCGTCATACCTGCTGACTACAGCGCCCGATTTTCCTTTCTTCGTCGTGATCAGGACAACACCATTTGCAGCCCGCGTCCCATAAATCGCAGCTGCCGACGCATCTTTTAAGATATCGATAGATTCGATATCGTCAGGACTCAGGCTGGTTGGATCGATCCCGGGTAAACCATCGACCACTATTAGCGCATCATTGCTACTATTAATAGAACCTGCTCCACGGATTTGAATCTTAGTCCCCGCGCCCGGTGCTGAATTGGTTTGGCTAATTGTAACACCAGGGGCTTTTCCATTCAGTAATTGAAGTGCATTGGTATTGGCTCCCTGTGTGAAATCTTTTGATTGAACCCCTACGATCGATCCTGTCAGATCAGACTTCTTCTGTACACCATACCCCACGACGACCACTTCTTCCACTTCCTGCAGTGCAGACGAAAGAACAATCTCCGGAACCGTATGATCGGTATAGGATACCGATAAAACCTGATAGCCCAGGCTGTTCACATGAAGCGTACCCGACCCGGGCGCATTCCCGAAAACAAACACACCTTGCTCATCGGTTGCCACACTATTTCCGGTCTCCACCAATGTTACCGTTGCCCCTCCGACAACATCACCTCCTTCATCTCGTACAACACCTCTTAACTCCCGCTGTACGTGGGCAATCGACATCATCTCCTTCGTCGAAGGCTGAATCAAAACAGTATTACCATTGATTTTATATTTCAGGTTTTGTGAATACAACAGTTGATGTAAGGCCTTCAGCCAAGGTTCATTCCGAACAGTGAAATTGACAATTTGATTCTCATTCACCTCCCGGGTGTTATACAGAAAATCCTTTCCGGTTTGCTTTCGGATCTTTCTCAAAATAGATTTGAAAGACTCCTTCTCCGCCCGGATGGTCACATTCTGAGCGTAGCTATTCGCCGAGACTTGGAGAGAAGCAATGGTTAGAAACAGAGCAATCAGTTTCATATATATCATAATTTTAACGGTACTATTTCCCATAGCATACCGTAATAAATAAGAAGTTTTATACATTTGATTAGGTAATTGATAAATTAAAGTTTCGTGCTTTATTGGTCGTTATCTGATGCGGGGGTGTTCCAGCACCCTCGCTTTTTTTATTTATCGTGATTTATTTTTTCAATACATACACTCCTCCTTCTTTAATATTAAAACGTATGGAGGATACTTCTTCCAGATTACTTAGCAGCTCCTGTAGGCTACTGGTTCTTTTAAAAGTCCCTGAGAACCGATCTACACTCTCGTATTCATAGGTCACAAATGCAATATCGTACCATTCGTCTACAACATCCATCAAGTCTTTGATACTGATGTCATCGAAGTAAAAATCTCCCTGCTTCCAGGCTGTTGCTTTTTCGATATCGGCTTTCCGTTTATCCAGTTTCTCATTACCGAACGCCTGTTCTCCAGGGTGCAGCAAAACCGATTTGCTATCGTTAAAAACCCTTACAGAACCTTCTATTAAGGTTGTTTCTACTAGTTTTCCCGGCTGTGCGATAACATTGAATTGCGTTCCAAGAACTTCAGTCGTATTATAGGCGGTGATCACGCGGAAAGGACGTGAGGCCTGTGATGCAACTTCAAAATATGCCTCCCCTACCAATTGCACTTCCCGTAGATCCGAAGCAAATGCGAGTGGTAAATCTAACTCCGCGTTACTGTTTAACCATACCTTACTCCCATCTGGCAACAGCACCTGTTGTATCTGCCCTTGTTCTGCAGAGATCTTTAGACGGCGTCCTCTCTGTTTTTCGGGATCAGGAACATGCGCTATAATGAGCGCCTGATCACTGTTCATGGAAATTCCATATCGATACCATTCGTCCGCGGCCAGTGGGCTGGTGATTTCTTCACGATCTGAAACAGCTAACAACGGTCCAGTATGGGTTTTAAGATAAATTGGTGTGGTTTCACTGATATCAGGGGACTCGAGTCGCGTATCTACTGAAAATCTTGTATTATAGATAATGGCACCCAACACCACACAGACTAATACCGCAGCATATTTAAGATAGGGTTTCCAGCTATAAGAGGGGGCTTCTTTAGGTTGATTTTTAACGATTTCCTCCCATATTCTCTGCTTTTGAGTTAGTGGAAAAACTACTTCTGACGCATATTTACGATAATAAACATCAAAATATTCCAACAGCTCTTCCGACGGGTTTTCCAAAGCCTCCATAAGCCTATGCTCCTCCTCCGGTTGTAATGTATCTTGAAAATAGTTTTTTATTAAATACGCTAGTTCCTGTTTATCCATGGTTCGCTGCTCTCTATAATAAGAACAACATCTGAGGGGAGGAAGTACTATCCTACATGAAAAAAAATAAATAAAATAATGAAAGAGGCAGATCCTTTTCCAGCTTCTGCAGTTCTGACCGGACAACACGCAGAGCACTAACCATCTGGTTCTTAACGGTCTGTATAGATATTCCTAACCGATCGGCAATCTCCTTATGCGAAAAACCCTCAAGTCTACAGAGCCGAAAAATAAGCTGTTGACGTTCCGGTAGCTTTTCGATAATCTTTTCCAGTGTTTCGTGAAGCTCCTTCGCACTTCTGCTGTCATCCACTACATATCCGGTATGATCGTTTACATCGGTGAGTGGGGTAAAAAGCTGTTGTTGCCGTTTCATTACCTTTAGTTTATTAAAGCTTTTATTTCGGCAGATGACATATAAGTAGGCTTCAATATTCCCCTCACAATCTATTCCTTCCCGGCTGTTCCACACCTGCAGGAAAGTATCCTGTACAATCTCTTCAGCACTCTTCACGTCCTTGAGTACGTTGAAAGCCAACCTGTAAACAGATTCGCTATGCAGGTCATAGATCTGTTTAAATGCCAGTTGATTTCCTTTAATCAATTGTTGTAATATGGAGGTTTCACTTCCCAACACCGAGTTGTCCGTTAACAATTAAGAAACAAAACTATATTTAATTATCAACTTAACAAAACACTATCCCCCGCCCATCTAACCAAAATTATGGATTCGGCAGTTCTTCGAAATCGTTTCGTACCTCCTTCGCTTTTTCTTCGTACCTGGTTTGGGACTTAAGCGGCTGTCAGTCGGGTTGGCTTCGGCGGGCATCCGATAATCTGTCGGTGCGCACCCGGAGATTTCCCTATAACCGACCGAGGCAGAGACGAAGGTGGTACGAGGAAGGGGCGAGTTAAACACGAAGTATATGCGGACTTAAGCGGACTTTAATGGACTTTGGTGGACTTCACCACACTTGTTTCTGTTTATACCTGGAATGTTTAGGGAATTTTCTTAACTTCGTAGGAAAGCAATACTGTGCAACTAACCAAAGTTACGTATGGATCACCTTATCAACAAGTTTATTTCTAAAAAATTACGCAAAAAGGGGGAAAATTATCTATTAAGCGAAAACAGTAAATCAACCGCACATACTTTTGGACAATTAAGCAGTATCGCATCCAAAATATACCAATACCTCATTGCGATCAGTCCCCGATTAAGGGATGGCGGTGTTTTCAACGGGCTGGTTGCTTTATTACGACAGATGCGTAATAATGACCAAACTCTTTCAGAAGAAGAAGCTGCTATTTACACGCATGCAAATATGCTGGCAGGTTTTTCACTCAACAAACGAGCGTCTTGGGATACCTTGTTACCTTGGCGACCACAATTTGACTTTGATGCCGATCAGCAGGTACAGGTCTCCTTACCGCTACAGAAAAATTGGATATTAAAAAATTTCCCTGTACGACTCAGCCGTATCGAGATCACTTTTCATATCATCGTCATTAATTTGGAACAACCCAAAGAAAAAGAGACGACCGTTCACACGAAGGCGCTCTTTGTCCATCCACATGACAAAGACGGAAGCTTGCGCACCATCCTAAAACCAGTCCTATTCACAGAGAGCTTGATTCTTGTTATCGGTGTTGCTCGATATCACCTTTTCGACACAGATGGTACCAGAAATAGCGTTTCTGGTAGCGCCTTATACAATGCAACAGATATCATGCAGACTTTTCATGTCCGCGATGGCAGGCTGTTGAAAGATGCACCAATTTCCCGCAACGCTTTGCCTCCATTGGCGCCTGATTTTGGAGAAGGCTCATCTTGGGAATAAACCCTTTCAGCACTTATTGCGGGTTTGGGCCACGTAAAAAAACTTCCAGATCCACGTCTTTTCCCAATCCGAATTTCTGCTTCAGCCGGTATTTGAACATCCGGACGCTCTGTGGTTCTACATGAAGTACCTGCGCTATTTGCTTCGTGGTCATCTGCAGGTATATATAAGCGCAGTACTTTAGGTCCAGAGCCGTCAGTTTCTGAACAGCCTTATCGCTTAGTTGGTTAAAGAACGTTGGATGCAGTTCCTGAATCTGCATTTTGATATCCTCGAAATCTGCGCGCATCAACATCTCTTCTTTTAACAACTTCTGTATATCCCCGGCTTCCCCATCTTGAATCTTTCCCTGAATCTGTTTAAGCATTTCGTTTTTATGCTCAATGATTAGTGAATTTGCCAAAGCTTCCTTCTCCAACTGTTCACGTTTCAGATGCAGCAGCTCCTGCTCGGCTTTCAGCCGGGCTTGTTCTTCCTTTTCGATCTGCAACTGTAGCGCCGTCTGATATGCAGCGTCCTCTTTTTCTTTCTGGAGTTTCTTCTCTCTTTCGATGGCATATCGCAGTCTAAAATGATAGGATACAAACATAAAAACAAGACCAAAGAGTAAGGCGGCAGCAATACCGCCATAGAGATAATTCTGTTTCTTACGGAACACCTCACGCTCTTCCAGTAATTTCAGTTGCTGATCCTTTTTTTCGGTTTCGTACTGTACCTCCAGCTTTTGCGCATTCAACAGTTGCTGTTCATCGAAAATTTTCTTCAATAGCGCTTCCGATCGTTTTTGGTAGGTCAGGGCAGCTTTTAGATCGCCCTTTTTTTCCGCAATCTTTGTCAGATCCTCATGGATAGCATATTCCAGTTTATAATGGTTGCCTGTTTCGCCCATCAGCATATTAAGTCCTTGCAGCAGATATTGTTCGGCCAGTTGCAGGTCCCCTTCCTGCTGGGCGAAACTGCTCTTGATACCGTAGACATTCACCAGCATATCGGCGGATGCTTCCCTTTTTTGTAATTTTTCCTCCGCCAAATACAAATATCGGAATGCCTCCTGTTTTTTTGTAGCCGAATCTTCAGTAGAAAAAATCAGATAATAGTTGGCCAGATTGATACAGGTAATGACAAAGGTATTGCCGCTTACTTTTCCCGGATGCTGTTCGTTCAACGCAAAAGACCTGCTCAGGTAATGAAAAGAACTATCCAGAAGACGCTGCTCCTGTGTTTTCCTATAACGGGCTTGGTACATACTAGAAATACCATTATTCACATTAGCCTGTAGGCTTACATTGTTTGCCTGTACGGCATATGCAGCACTGGCACGGATATATTTTTCCATCCGCTCCCCATCATCCCATTTGCTATAGGCACCGTAAAGCAAGTAGTTCAGCCCATATTTTGTTACCGGATCATCGTCGTTTTCCTCGACATATTTCAATCCGGTAAGCGCATCTTCTATTACCGCATCCGGCTGACCAAGGCCGTTGTTTAGAAATCCTTTCGCTCTATAGGCAATTGCTTTGGATGTATTTTTGGCTGATCGGGCTGCATTTTCCAAGCTCAGATCAAGGAATCTCTTCCCCTGCATAAGGCTGTCCTGCGAAACATACCAACTGCTTTTATAAGCGTAAAGGTAAGCGAGATCGTCCGGAGATCGTGTAGAAAGAATCGCCTCATCCAGCACGGGGAGCACCTCCTTTGTTTTATTTTGCAATTGCAGCTGCTCTACGCTATCCAGCACCGCTTGCGTTGAAGGAAGGATATGCTGCGCCTGGACAAGGGCACAGGATAGTATCAAAATAGTATAAAACAAGATTTTTTTTATGTCCATAGGCGTCAACAATTAAAACAAAGTAATGAAATCTACATAAATTGCTAATAAACAAAAATACATTAATAATTTATGTAAGCTTCGTTATGTTTCAAAACCCACACATCAACAAAACAATGTAATATATTAAAAATCAATAGTATACAAAAAACGTATATACTTTGTATATACAGAAGAAATGCCGGTAGATGCTTTGTGGAACATTTTATGCTTTGGTTTAACGGTTTATACGGAACTTCACTTCATCATTTTTTTAACGTATTTATCATGAATCCGAAAACACAATCTATTCTCGCTTATTTGGGCATTTTATGGCTGGTTGCTTTCTTTGGGGGCAAAGAAAAAAGAGACAGCTTAAGTATTTATCATCTCCGACAAGGGTTAGGTCTTTTGGTCGTCGCTATTCCCGTAAATGTGGTACTGAACGTTATTATTATGCTCGTACCTACATTAGGTACTCCGCTAAGCCTGGTGAGCATTGTATTCCTAATTTTGATGATATTCGGTATTATCAATGCAGCGAACGAAGTGCAAAAGCCGTTGCCTTTAATCGGCAAACTATTTGAAAACCAGTTCGCGTTTTTAGACCGGTAGCTTCTCAATGGTATGAAATATATGATGCCAACGATAAAAATACTGACGATAGGCCTATTAGGCCTGTTTATACTTTCGTCCTGTAAGAAGAACAACGATGATCCTGACGAAACTGAGCATACCCCAGGATCATATACGACACTCCCGGTCTATGCTACACAAGAATTCACCTTTGTGATAAAAGACAACGGCGAGCTTTGGGCCAGAGGGAAATACTATACACCTTGGACGGATAACAGCAGCGAGGTAACAACCTACGTTCCGGTCTATCCGCACAAAGTCGGGGATAACGCGAAAAAGGCATGGACAAGCACTCGTAATGCCTATTTCCTGCAAAACGACGGTACATTATGGTCCTGTGGTGGAAATGGATATGGAGTACAATACGATCATCCTCCAAAACGGTTGGATCAAAATGGCGGGTGACAATCGGGAAAACCAATTAACCCAATCCGAAGAAGAGAAGTTTACTTCGTTTACGAAATTTACAATGCCTTAAAAAAAGAATACGTTATGTCAGAACCAAATTCACTCTACGTAAAGATTAAAATAACGAAAGAAAAATTGCAACAGTTCTTTCAGGACAAACCTCGGACACAGACTATCGATGAAAATTGGCTTACTTGGTGGGACAGCCGGGAGATGTATTCCAAACAACCGTTGGAAAATATTCCTGTCTATCGCATGTTTAGCAATAGACATATATTGGACGAACTCATTAAAGATAGAGATTTTGCCTGTTCCGAACAATATGATCCTATTTCTCAAAATTGGATTTTTGTATCCGTTTTCTTTAGTGAGAACTATACGGAAATATTACCTATGCTGGCTTTCCTAAAAAACTTGGCGAATTATCAGCATAATGACGGCGGCGGCCTTGCAATGATATATGATTTTTTATGGGGTGAAGGTTCTATAATGGCTTATTTGGAATTTTCCGGTCAGCAGGCTACACTTAAACCGTATACGAACATAACAGCATTGGAGCCGACAATATTGTATACAGCCAACCAAGCGCTTGAAAAAGCTGTCGATTCATTTAACAAAAACCTAGAAACGTAACACAACGGTATAAGACCAGAGTACTGAAACTATATAATCCAAAGGATAGCATCAAAACCACGAAGTAATAAAACAAATTAAAGATTATGTTTTTCACCATTCAAAAAATAGAACAAGCAGCACATCATACGGATAAGCTGCAAAATCCAAAGAATCCGGGCAATCCCATGGTATTAGGCATTTACCGGAACAAGGTTAGTACCATAATCTACACCGTATATACGAAGAAGACCTTTGGTGAGTATTGGGACAAAGTGGAAAACAAAAAGATTCCGAAACGGTTGTGGTCACCCGAAATGAAGGAATTCTATAAGCAAAAAGCACTGGAAGCACCCAAGCCACCTTTCATTTATAAGATGACGATTTTCGGATGGCTATTTGTTCTTTTCTTCATAGGAATATTCGGTTACTTAATTTATGATTCGGTCAAACCACCTTTGCCAAAATCAGAGGAATATGTGGCTATGGAAACAGCACCCGCAGAAGGAGATATCTACTTTGGTCGGTACGAGATCTATAAAGAAAAGGGAAATCCTCTGGGCATGGAGGGTCGTTTTGGTTGGTTTAAAGTCCTCAAAGTAGATGGAGACGTTTATCATATAGCAAAATCAACCGAAATGAACAGAAGCCACAAGCCGAAAGAACAACTCAACAGCACGGATTTTGAAACGGAAAGTATGTCGCCAGTGAAACTAAAGGAGCAAACAGGTTATAATATCCGCTTCTTATCAGACGATGGGTTGACGGAAATATACATTACGGACAAGAAATAAAAAATACTTAATTCGTATAACCATTTTATAAATTACTATGACGATAGGAAAAATTATGGGCATCATTGCGCTGGTCATTGTTGGTGGTATCGGGCTATTTATCTTCTTCCTGTACGCAACGATAAAAACTAAATCGACCAGTTTGAATAAATATGAACCTTTCAGCGAATGGATTGGCAAGACGGTCGTACTCCATACGGAAACTATGCTGTTCAAAGAACAGATGAGAATGAATCCTAATAGCAAGTATCCTTATACATTAGCTGATAGCTTGAACCCAGGTTGGGAATATATCTTAGCTTTGGTAGAAAATGGTAGCGTTACCAAGATAGCTACGCTTCCCGCTGGAACCGAACTGTCCTTAGAACGAGCCGTTCAATACACCAACGGGGTATCGGGCTCATCCTATCCGACGATATTCGGAACATTAAAGAGCAACGGAAAGGAATATAAGGTCGGCTATCAATGGGGTGATCTGGATTTGTCCAAAAACCATTACAAAATCGAAAAGAGCTGGAAATTCCATCAAGCTCCTTGGCAAGCGGAGCAGGATACGGCATTTTATGCGTTACCTAAAGCCGATTTTTGGTAAAATGTTAACGGGAAAAGTATAATTTTATAGCGGTATAAATCATTTTCATTCGTATGGACCCGATAAATATCTACATCTATGCACTTGCTTCCATTATCGGTATGGAGAGCATGAGCATTGTTAGCCAAAAAGCAAGCATTAGTATTAATCCCGTCGAACAAACCTTTGAAATCCATCAGGAAGATCTTTTCACGATTATCAGGACCGCAGAAGACAGCCTTGCGGTAGCCGATGAATTTCGGGGGATAGCAGATTTCCGCCCGAATACCGAAAATAAAACTATTGATGGTTTGATAGTTGAGAAAATCGAGTTAAGCAAGAAAGACGAGCAGTTGCATGCAACGGTAAAAGGTCGCTACACAGACCCGAAAGTATTGGCAGAGGCCGGCATCCATCTTGACACGACAAGCGTTGCCGAGTTTTCACTAATCAATATTCCCGAATGGAATATCCACTCTTCGGATGCCGTCCTGCGAGGAAATTACTGGGTTTGTCCGGCAAATAAACCCGTTACGATTTTAATGGAACCGTTCAACGACATTCCGGAGAAGTACCGGAAACATCGGCGGAGTATATTGCCCTACTGGGAGTTGTGGCAATTGGGGCGGTAATAAACAAGACCACTAATAAAAAACAACACAAAGCTTTGATGATTAGGATGAATGTTGAAAGCAAAAAATATACCATGACACCAGCGGTCTTCAACCGACTTAACAAACGATCTGTTTTATCATTTGTGTTCATGGTACTTACAGGAAGTCTTCTGCTGTCTGCCTGTAGCACGAATGACGATAACGAGCCAAACGAAACAGCAGGTTCGGGCGTTCGGCTGAAGCACCTTGTTACTGCTGAGCAGGTTGCAGCTTCACTTGGCGAATCTATGCAGGGATACAGTCTGCAGGGAACAGGCGGTTTCACAAATACAGGAAATTATCCCGAAGTACCACATGTCTATTATTATACCGTCTATTTTCAAAAACACCTGCATCACGAACAATATGCCTCTCGTTCGATCAGTGCACAGGCCGGCATGGGAAAAGACACCAAAGATGAAATATTGGAAATGTTCGATGATATCGAAGAAGTTGCAGACGGAAGATTGGGAAAAGCACCTTACGAAAACGTATTTGCCCTGCGTTACAAGGATAATGAAAAACGTGATTGGCGGTACGAGCTATACATCAGGCTTGCCCATATCAATAATCAGGACAATCAGGTAATCACCTTATCCGGAACTTTTGGCCCTAGTTCCCATCCGGATACAGAAGCAATCGCTCCGGATCCGATGAGCAGTAGTGAAGCCGTATCGGCTATGTTGACTTTGGTTGAACCCGTTTCCAATCATTAATTTTGGTAATAAAAAAGGATGGAACAACGTTAAAATAGGTATGTGTTATTTTATTATCGACGGAGAAAACTATCTAATAGATACCCAAGAAAGCCAATGGACCATCGGCAAAATGAGCCATACGCTGGTAACCGATATTACTGTGGAATCCACAAACATCGAGCGGGATAAACAAAAACTATTGTTGAGCGAATACAATGACGACGGTCGCATAAAGATACATATAGAGGCATCCAGTATTTTTAATTGGGGAATACCCACCGGAAGCTTTAATTACCACGAAGACAAAGATGCCGATACATTTACCTATTTCCGAAAAGACGGCCTAGAATTCAGTTTGGATTTCTTCGGATCCGTAACCTACGAAAGCGGCAGCGTTCGTATCCAAGGTGAGCTGAAACCTCCTTATGACAAAAAACCATCCTTTAATGTAGACGTCTCCATCCAGTTTGACCCTGCTCTACTGGATTGGCGGCATTACCGTTTTAAGAGTCTAGCCGAGACATCGGGAGCAGATCCTCATCAGGTTTGTTTATTAGAAATAACGAATCCTTCTTTTCGTGACCTACCCTCTGAAATATTTGATTTTACAAATCTGGAATACCTGAGCATCGTCAATAAAACGAACTATTGGAACGATATTAAGCTGCCTTTGGAAAATCTGACAGAGCAATTTGGTTCATTGAAAATGTTGAAAGGACTCAGTGTTAACAAAGCCTCTATCAAACAGCTTCCGGTTTCTTTTGCTGAATTAGCGCTTTTGGAAAACCTCAATCTAAGCTTATGCGAAATACAGGAACTACCAGAATCCATCTGGAATTTGCCAAAATTACAGTACATGATTTTGATGGGCAACCAGCTGACGACAATACCGGATGAAATACAACTACCGGCTTTGCTTACGTTAAACATCGAAAAGAATCATCTCACCACTTTACCTATCTCTCTGTTAAAACAACCGAACCTCCGAACAATTAAAGCATCCGGCAACCCGTTCGAATATCTTCCCGAAAGCTTTGGCTTCTTCAAAGGTTTGGAACTGACCATGCCAGAGAAAAAAAGATTGTTGGATACATCCTATAAAGGGGCCGATGGAAAAGGAACCATAAAATGGGATGATACGGTGTATGAAGCCGTGCATGATAAAACGCTGATCGCTCCCGTAGAAGACATTATTAAAGAAAACAAGCTGGGCAAATACAAAAAGGCTTTGCTATCACTCATCAAAAGAACAGTAGGATTTAACCAAACAGAACATGAAGACTATAGTGAAATAGGCAACCACCGCTTCGGCGGAAGGCCCGACCTACCACAAGACATAATCTTTCCTACATTCCACTTCCACGGTAAGGAGAAAAAAAAGCAGTTTCATTACGAATTTATTGCACAGATCAATTGCGAGCAGATTGCACATTTACAAGACTATCTTCCGCGCACGGGCAGCTTGTTCTTCTTTTTTAAAAGCATTCATTTTTTTGGTTTCGACAATAACGATCTTGCCAAAGTGATTTATATAGAAGACAATAGCACCCTTGCATCGGGAAAAAGATTCAAATTGCAGGAAGAAGATTTCTTCGAACTCTTCGATGGCGAATACGCTCCTTACAAGGCGGAGGCATTCGTTAGCGTCTCCGTTCCCTCTTTTTACGCTCATCATCAGAATACCTATTTGTTTGAAGGGAAAGCCAAATCTTTGGCAGACAAAGAAGATTTGTTAGAGGATTTATACGAAACTTACGAAGAGCCGGTTCGTTTTTTAAAAGAATTTGATCATGCGGTTAATAGCTATGGTTTTACACAGCATGAATCACCCGAATTGCTGGCTGCGCTTAGCTTAAAAGGAAATCCGCAAGACTGGATTATCCTTTTACAAGTAAAATCCCGTGGGGATTTTCAATGGGGTGATGCTGGCGACTTGTTCTTCGTTATTCACAAAAGCGACTTAACGAAGAAAGATTTTAGCAACGTGTTTATTACGATGGAAAGTTCTTAGCATTTAGCCCGCAACTTTAAGCCGCGGGCTAAATGTTATTTACTAGCCTCATCCAATATAGCCAGATCCTCGGCATCTAATTTCAGATCGGGCGCAGCAAACAAGGTTTGCAATTGGCTCTCACTAGTCGCGCTGACGATAGGTGCTGTAATCAATGGGTTTGCTAACAACCAAGCTAGAGCTACCGTAGCTTGCTTTGCACTATGTTTCTCCGCAACAGTATCCAGCGCTTTCAAAACAGCTTTCCCTCTATCATCGAAATATTTTTTAACGCTACCACCGCGGATCGTTTTATTAAAATCCTCCTCCGTTCGGTATTTTCCTGTCAGAAATCCAGCCGCCAATGACCAATATGGGAAAACGCTTAGATTATACTGTTCCACTAAATCTGCATAATCGGTTTCAAAGGTTGTACGTTCCACCAAATTATAATGCGGTTGCAAAGCGACATACTTTGGTAGACCGTTTTGCTCTGCAACTTCAAAACTCTCTGCAAGTCGAGCAGGGGAAAGATTGGATGCTGCAATATAACGGACTTTACCTGCTTTAATCAATTCGTCATAGGCGGATAGCGTTTCTTCTATTGGTGTGGCATTATCATCAAAATGGGTATAGTATAAATCAATACAATCGACTCCTAATCGTTTCAATGATTCATCGGCAGACTTCAAGATGTGTTTTTTGCTGATGTCAAACCCATGTTCCTTTGTTTCCGAACCTACTTTTGTGGCAATCACGACTTGGTTTCGATTGCCACGGTTTTTCAGCCATTTTCCAATAATTTCCTCGGATTGTCCTCCGGTTCCATTTACCCACCAGGCATAGGTATCCGCAGTATCGATAAAGTTGAAACCGGCAGCAGTAAACTTATCCAATATATCAAAAGATGCTTGTTCATCTAACGTCCAACCTAGCACGTTACCCCCAAAATTGATAGGTGCTATTTCTAAATCCGTGTTCTTAATTGTTACTTTGTTCATATTATGTACTATTTTAATATTCATATGCAAAAGGCATACTCACCCATTGACAGATAGCAATACATGGGTTAATCCAGCGTTTTAAATTTAGTAATTATTAAAAGAGACCATGTTATCTGTTTGTAATAAATAATATCATAAAAAAATGGAATATAGTTTTAGACAAGCGCAATCGGAGGATATACCCCAGATCTGGGAAATCTTGGAACGCGCCATTCAACGGCGAAAAGAAGAAGGAAGCAATCAATGGCAGGATGGTTATCCAAACGTTTCCGTTATCAGAACAGATATAGAAAAAGGACACGGATATGTATTAACAGATGGTGGTATCATAGCAGGTTATTGTGCGATACTGATAAATGATGAACCTGCATATGCCAATTTACAGGGACAATGGTTAACAGCGGGAGATTTTGTGGTGTACCACCGTGTTGCACTTGCCGAAGAATACCTAGGAAAAGGGCTGGCGCAAAAAATGTTGCTCTATATCGAAGATTTCGCCCGACAACATAACATATACAGCGTTAAAGCCGATACAAACTTTGACAATGGGGGCATGCTCAATATATTTAAAAAATTGGGCTACGCTTATTGCGGAGAAGTATTCTTTCGAGGAGCACCTAGAAAAGCCTTTGAAAAGGTTATAGCTCATTAAAAATCCACACTACTATAATATAATAATTTGCCACACACTTAGCTCGTTACTCCTTTCAGACTATCAATAAACGCATCTACTTTATTTTCGTCTGTAGCCCATGACGTGATAATTCGAACAACAGCGTATTGTTCGTCAATGGCTTTCCACTCGTAAAAATCATATTGTCGCATGAGCTCATCAATCACTGCTTTGGGAAGAATAGGGAAAATCTGGTTTGTGCGCGGTGGCGTAAGAAAAGAATAACCTTGTGCTTCTATCGCATGGGCTATTTTCATTGCCATTCCATTAGCGTGCTTTGCCAACGAGAAGTATAAATCGTCTCTAAACAGTTCTAGGAATTGGATGCCTAATAAACGTCCTTTAGCCAACAGTGCTCCTTTCTGCTTCAACATATAATCAAAATCTGTTGCAAGATCAGTTCTATTAAAGATAACAGCTTCGCCCAATAAAGCTCCATTCTTCGTCCCTCCGATATAAAAAACATCTGTAAAATGAGAAATATCGGATAAGGTCAAGTCATTGTTCTTTGCTGTCAATGCATGCCCTAATCTTGCACCATCCAGAAATAGATATAAGCCTTTGGATTTGCAGTAAATCGATAGTCGTCCTATTTCTGATTTGGTATAAATTGTTCCTATTTCAGTCGAATTGGAGATGTATACTAATTTAGGCTTCACAACATGAGGCCTAAGGGAGTACGCCTGTATAATATTTTCAATATCGCCAGGTTTTAGTTTACCATTTTCCGTTTCGACGGTGATTACACGATGCCCTGTAGCCTCGATCGCACCCGTCTCATTAGCGTAAATATGCCCTGTGTTGGCACTAATAACAGCTTCGTGCGGACGTAACAGAGATGATATGACGATTAGGTTCGTTTGTGTCCCCCCCGAAACAAAATAAATAGCTGCATCGGGGTTTTGTATTTTTTGCCGAAGTATTTCCTTTGCCTCTATAGAATAATCATCTTCGCCATATCCTGTTTGCTGTGTCAAATTGGTTTCAATAAGTTTATGGAGAATATTGGGATGCGCACCTTCTGCGTAATCGTTTTTGAAACTGTACATATCACTATTTACTTTTTATCAAGGCAAAAGTAAACAGTCTGAAAGGATTTCCCTACCTAAACTGAACGTATAACATAAAAATGTTGCGTTTCATTATGCTCAATTGGCTTACAACCTGCCGAAAGACATCACGATATTTACGGATGGAAAAGCCAAAAATATCCTTTTTCAGCAATCTATTACGCTGAGACCCGATCACGGACAATCTCACCATATCCTGGAAAACATATTGCACACCGAATGATATTGACTCGTAAATATTTCATAATATGAATTTATATAAGGATATTGCTACTCACAAACTTAAATAAAGTTATGTACAAATACCAATAAGTTTATTCTGAGACGAATTTGCTATAAAATGATAACATTTGAAAAGCTTTTCCAAATTACTTAACTTATTTTTGAAGTATAATCAATCGAAGTAAACTAAAACTATAAATATGATAAAACAGTTTGTTGTAATTGTCTTTTTTCTAGCAATCAATTTAACACATGTCTTTTCCCAACATTGGAAACCAGCAGGAAATAAGATATTGACCGAGTGGGGAGAGAATCTAAATCCTAAGAACCCACACCCTGAATATCCCCGTCCACAGCTGGTCCGTAAAAACAACTGGCAGAACTTAAATGGAACATGGAAATATACGATAACTCCTAAAGAACAAACCGAACTGCCGAATAGCTGGGACGGCGATATATTGGTGCCCTTTGCTATAGAATCGGCATTATCTGGTGTAGGAAAACGTGTGAGCCAAAACGATGCCCTTTGGTACAACAACGATATCGTTCTTGACCTAAAAACAGACAAAAATAATTTGATTATTCATTTTGGAGCGGTGGATTGGCGATGTGATTTATATGTAAACGGCAAACATGTCGGTCAGCATGAAGGTGGTTTTAATCCTTTTTCATTCGATATTACCTCTTTTCTAAAAAAAGGAAAAAAACAGAATATTGCGCTTCGGGTTTGGGATCCGACAAGCGATGGTCCACAACCACGCGGAAAACAGATCAATAATCCACACGGAATATGGTATACACCTGTAACTGGCATATGGCAAACTGTTTGGATGGAATCTGTTCCAAAAACTTATATTGTTCGCACAAAACATACCCCTGATGTAGACGCTAAAGTGCTACATTTTGAAGCACAGGTGGAACAAGCACAACCGGGCGATAAGGTTCTCATAGAAGCGTATGACGGTGATAAGAAAATCAGCGAAACAAGTACCCCTGTTAGCGCTGCTGTCAAATTAGCAGTTCCAGAAGCTATCTTGTGGTCTCCGGACAGCCCAAAGCTTTATGACCTGAATATTAAGATACTGCGTAATGGTAAAATAATCGATGAAGCTAAAAGTTATTTTGCTATGCGAAAAATTACCATGAAACCGGATGAAAAAGGCATTCAGCGGATGTATTTGAACGATGAATTTGTTTTTCATTACGGTCCTTTAGATCAAGGTTGGTGGCCAGATGGCTTGCATACAGCTCCTTCTGACGAAGCCCTAAAGTTCGATATTATCAAAACAAAGGAAATGGGCTTTAATATGATTCGAAAACATATTAAGGTTGAGCCTGCTAATTGGTACCGCTATTGTGATAGTATCGGTATACTGGTGTGGCAGGATATGCCCAGCGGAGACCTTGAAGGTAATGCTTGGGATATGCATCCTGGAAAAATATCTGGAGGGTTACACGATAAGGTACGAACCCCGGAATCCGAAGCTATTTTTCGTAAAGAATGGAAAGCTATCATGGATGCACTTCACAACTATCCAAGTATAGTTGTATGGGTTCCTTTTAATGAAGCTTGGGGACAATTTAAAACCAGAGAGGTCACCGATTGGACTATCCAATATGACCCTTCACGTATCGTCAATAGTGCCAGCGGTGGTAATTTTATTTACACAGGTCATATGTTGGACATCCATAACTATCCAGATGCAGTTATGCCTGATCCGAAACTCTTTGGTAAGGACTATATATTAGCGTTAGGAGAATTCGGTGGGTTGGGGCTTCCTATTGAGGGACACACCTGGCAACAAAAAGACAACTGGGGCTATCAATCTTTCAAAAATAAACAGGAGTTGAAACAAAGGTACGAAGAGGTGATCAGTAACCTTGCTAAACTTATACCCCTTGGCCTTTCCGCCGGTGTATATACGCAAACGACGGATGTAGAAATTGAAACCAATGGACTCATGACCTATGATCGTAAAATTATCAAGATTCCAGAAGCAGATTTGAAAAATATACATCAGAAACTGTATAACTACAAATAGAATATTCTTCTAAACTATATTGTCCAATTGTTCGGTTTATGATATATTTTGACAGAGGTATACCATAAGCCGAACAGATAAATGCAACAAACTATCTTTCATAAGCTGGGTCATTAGTCCTACCAAACAATTGCACCTGCTCCCGATATACTGCCTGCCCCTTCCAGAGATGCGTAACTGCACAATGATTTTCTAACTCAATTATTTCTCAGTACAGTTCTTAGTGCACACTATTAAACGCAATTTTATTGCGTTTAATAGATTAATCTATTATATTTGCATCTTTGTTGCGTCTATATGTTTCTGATGCAATGATATTAGGAATTGATAATTAATGAAGCGTTTAACTGCCTTGGCCTTTACTATCTTGATAATATCCTTTACATATGCCCAAGACAAAAGATTTACCTTGTCAGGTACCATAGTCAATACACAGGGAAAAGCATTGAGTAATGTATCTATTCGGGTATTGTCAGGAGGGCATACGGTCCAATCGAATGAAGAAGGGAAGTTTTGCATAAAAGATCTTCGACCAAAAATATATGCAATAGCGTTCAGCTATTTAAGTTTTTCATCTATAACTCGAAAAATAGAAATAAAAAACAGTTCAGTTGACCTAGGAAACGTCGTAATGACGAATGCTCATTATACCATAAAGGAAATAGACGTCCTGGGTGAAACCTATCCGACCACACCTACAGGTTTTTTGAACAGGGAGATTGTTGACCAACAGTACATTCACAAGCACTTGGGCGGAAGCTTGATGCAGACCCTTTCTCGTTTACCGGGCATAAGCAATATCGGCATCGGATCCGGTCAATCGAAGCCCCTGATCCGGGGTCTTGGCTTTAACAGGATTGTTGTCGTGGAGAAAGGCATCAAGCATGAAGGCCAGCAGTGGGGTGTTGACCACGGACTGGAGATCGACCAGTTTGCCACGGGAGATATTGAGGTGGTCAAAGGGGCGGCCTCTTTCCTGTACGGCTCAGATGCTATTGGCGGCGTTATCGATATCAAACCGGAAGCTCTACCGGAGAAAGGCACGGTGTCTGGTTCTTTTGACCTAATCGGCAAGTCAAACAATGCTCTTTACGGAAGCTCTGCCAATATAAAGGGTCGGATAGAAAACTGGGTGTATGGCGCAAGGGTTACCTACCAGAACTATGGTGATTATAGGGTTCCGACAGACACGGTGCACGTATATGATTATCCTGTCCGATTAGATAAACAGAAAGCACGGAATACAGCCGGAAGGGAGTTTAATATTCACGCGAATGCAGGATACGTCACGGATAACTTTCGATCGGTTTTCTATATGAGCCGCAATTCCGCCCAAAGTGGCTTCTTTGCTAATGCCCACGGCCTGGAACCCCGTAGGGTGGACACAGACTTGCACGATGCCTCTTCCAGAGATTTCCAGATGCCTTATCAAGAAGTAAAACACCTAAAGGTTATTAACAGGAGCTCGCTATCTGTCGGAATACACCATCTGGAAATGGAGGCCGGTTTCCAGCATAATTTCCGGCAGGAATACAGTATGTATGTAAACCATGGGTATATGCCGCCTATTTATCCCGATACCATGAAGACACCCTCTGATCTGGAACGGCAATATGATAAAAGAGTCTATTCACTGAATGTCCGTGACAGGTTTTCTGTTGGACAGCATACTTTTGTCGCCGGCTTCAACGGTGAGTACCAAAATAACGCTATAGACGGATGGAGTTTTCTGATACCCGGTTTTCGTCAATACACAGGCGGTGCATTTCTATATGACAGGTACAGACTGAATGAAAGGGTATTATTGCATGGCGCCTTGCGTTATGACCACAGCCATATTGAAACCGTGCGCTATACGGACTGGTTCCCTTCGGTAGTTTCCGAGGAGAACGGCGTTACAGAAACCGAACACCTTGTCCGGGCAGACAATCTGCAGCGCTCCCTCAACAGTCTGGTCTGGTCGGTGGGATCCAGCTACCATGTCGGCGATTTCTCGTTGAACACAAACTTAGGTAAAAGTTTCCGTGTGCCGATTGCAAAGGAACTGGCTGCAAACGGTGTAAATTACCATTATTTCAGTTATGAGAAAGGAGATCCTACACTCTCCCCAGAACAATCGTACCAGCTGGATATCGGAATCCAATACAGCCGGAACAGGTTTAGCTTTGGACTGCATCCTTTCTATAACTATTTCAGCAACTACATCTACCTGAACCCTACGCCTCGTCACGACCATTTTTATGGCGCAGGAAACCAGGTTTTTGAATATACGCAAAGTAAAGTACGGCGTTATGGTGGAGAACTGAAAGTAAATTACCGGTTATCGGAAAGCTTCCGTGCCGAACTGCTTGCCGAATATGTCAAAGCCAAACAGCTTTCGGGCAGTAAAAAAGGATATACATTACCTTTCTCTCCACCTGCTTCGGTTTTAACCAACCTCAGCTGGCAACCGAGAGATACAGGGGTTTTAAAGGACACTTATCTATCCATTGACTTGCATCTATTTGCCGCACAGAATGAGATCGTCCCTCCTGAAAAGAAAACTCCGGGATACGGTCTGGTAAACATCCAGGCGGGTCATTACGTTTTGATCGGCGGTCAGCCCGTGACTATAAATCTACAGGTGCAGAACCTCTTCGATAAAAAATATATGGACCATACCAGCTTTTATAGGTTGATTGAAATGCCGGAGATGGGTAGAAATGCCGTGCTGTCGCTTTCCATGCCCTTAACAATTAAGAATACAGATAATTAGGACCTTTTAAAGATAAAAAAAATACGACAAAAATGAAAAACTGTAAAACGCTATTATTATTTATTGGTTTTCTGACGGCTGTCTTCACAGGATGTGACAAAGAAAGAGAGCCCGAACCAGAACTAACTAAACCTACTATCAGCGAGGTTGAAATAGGATTGAGTAACAACGAGATAGGTGTAATCGGGAAAGATTTTCACTTTAATGCCGAGGTACTTGCCGGCGACAAGATTGAAAATGTGCAGGTAAAGATCGTACCACAAAGCGATGAAACCTATGAAAAGGCATGGGAGTTTGAGGTTACCTGGGAACAGTATAGAGGTGCCAAGAATGCGACTGTCCACAAGCATTTCGATATTCCGGAGGAGGCTGCTGAAGGCAAGTATGATTTTTTGATCATTGTCAATGACCAGAACGGGACAACGCTGGAAGAAAAAAGAAAGATAAACATTTACAAGGCTGAAAACCTGCCGGTTAATCCTACATTATCATTATTGACGATAAACAATAACGGAACGTTCTTCTACCGGAACGGGGAATTTACGGTAGACCCCGCCAAGGTATCCAAAGATGATAAATTCAGTGCGCAGGCGACAATCGACGGCGTTAAAGGTGACGGCCAAATGTACCTGCTCCTGATCAACAAAAAGCTGCAACACAGGCCGGAAAGCATCGACCAGATAGATTTTGAAAAAGCGATCGTGTTAGATGTTTATGAACACAAAGACTGGGAAGAGGGCGGAAGTTTTTCCAATGCAGTTTTTGACGAGAGCACGTTTACCTGGGTGCGTAGGATATCTCAACTGGATATCGGAGCCGCCAACGACAATAATGCCTCGGAAGCAAATCCTATCGACGGCGCAAAATCCTGGGAATCCGGAACATACTATTTCGGTGTACTATACAAAAATACAACCTATAATATGAGCTACTTTGAGTACCTCGAATTTGGAGTGGACGGTTTTTAGAAAACAAAAATATACAAGTGTATTCTTTATCCAGTTTTTGGAAGACGAAGGCAACATAAGCAAGTAATACTAATGATCATGACTAAATACAACAGATTTCCGATCTCGATTTTCTTACTCCTGGCGCTTTTTATTTCCGGATGTGAAAAGGGGAAAGAAGATATCATCGATGACGTACCTCCCGAAATACATATTGATTTCGGGGAGGCTTTCCCCATCCAATGCAGTACGCTGAAAAAGGGAGAGAAATTTGCCTTTAGAGCAAGGTTCAGTGACAACACGGAGCTGGGCACCTACAGTCTGGATATCCATCATAACTTTGATCATCATAGCCACTCCACGGAATTTGAGGAGTGTAACCTACAACCGAAAAAAGATCCCTTAAAGCCCTTTTTATTTATCAGATCCTATGATATTCCAAAAGGACAGAAGAGTTACGAGGCCGTGCAGGAGATAGAGATACCTTCGGACATCGACGCAGGGGATTACCATTTTATGATCATGGTAACCGATGTCACCGGCTGGAGCAAAATGATCGGACTCAGTATTAAAATCGAATAAATAAACAAAGACGAACTAGAAAAATTTAATAACAAAAATGTATAATATGAAAACAAAAATGACAAACAAATTTGGAATAGCCGTGATGCTATTAGGTTTTACTGTATTAGGATTCTCGTCGTGTAGCGATGATAAAGATATTCCTGATCCTATAAAAGAAGGCATTCAGAAATCAACACTTACACTGACAGAAGTTTCGGGTGAGGCCGTACACGCCCATGGAGACCATTTTCACGGACTGGACGAAGGGACAGAAGGTGAGACTATTGTTATAGAGTTTGATGAGAACGGCATTGCTACCAAAAACGGACACCTTCATCTTGAAGCGGATGCTGTTTATAAAATAGAACTGAAGGCCTGGGATTATGAAGGCAAGGAAGTACAAAACAGTTTTATCGCAGACAAGGCTACAGCTGACAACTATAAAGCTTTCCTGATCGGAGGCGACTTTAAGCTTAATCCGGATTCGGAAACGGAAGACGGTGCAATCTTCCAGCCCCGTGAGCAAAAGTATGCCGACGGTTCTGCTGTGAACGGAAAGTACGAAACAACCGGAGTGCTAAGCTATTTCACAGTCGGGCATGAAAACGAAGGGCCTACCAAAGAGGTAACCTACGTTTTAAGGAAGCTTAATGACGGGGTAAAAGCCAAAATAGAACGTACCGATTGGAACCGCACAGATTACAGTACCGTTTTCGCCGGGGAAAATGTGCTCCAACTAAAATTTGAAATACATGCTGAGCACGGACATGCCCACTAAGGCCGTATCCGTTTCTTAAAGACGAAGCAAAAATTGTTTAACCCGGGCTGTCTCTAATAAGGGGCGGCCCATGTTGTTTTAACCTGACCTACCCTGCTTCATTTAGGATGACCGCATCTGTTATCCAGATTTCCAAGCGGTCTTTTACCCGCCGGTTCAGAACCGTTTTTCCTTTTATCGTAATAGGCCGGTCTGACATCCGCTCCTTTTTTCCATTGGAAAGGATTATTTCCACCATGGCGGGGATCCCATTCTGTCCACAGAACATACATTGTTGGATCGGAAGTACCGACAACATAAAACTATTATGCCTAAAGCCTGACTTCATGGGAATCATGTAACCCTGCAGCTCCACGGTCTTTCCATCCAGCGCTGCCAATGGTGGAGGAAAATGTGGTGTATAGATCGTTTTCCCGTTCTCTTTGGTCACCTTGTACATCAGCATATCAAACGTCTCCCATACTTTGTTCATCAACGGTTTATGATCTTGGATATGCTGAATTTCAGTAGGGTTCTGTTGCGCCCGCACATGATATGAAAACGATATAATAACGATTAGCGACGTCAGTAGGAATACAAATTTTAGCATGTCTGAATAACTAATGGTTGAAACACAAATATAAATATTTAATGCAACATTATTGCGTTTAAATATTTTATTCTTATTTTTGAATCAAAATGAGAGAACATGAGCATCATTCCGCAAAATTTTGACGACTGGAAAATCTGTATTGAAAAGAAATGTGGTATCCCCTTGACATTGGAATTCGCTAGTAAACGTCTGGCAGTATATGAAGACGAGGGGCTTCCCGAGACCAAGAAATTTATCAAACTGTACGGTAAGGATCATCTGGAGCATATAAAGCAATGGTTCCAACAGGTAGTCGTTGAATACGAAATCAAAGGAAATATGTAACAATAAAAAAAATAAAGAACCGTAATGGAAATAAAACAATTTAACGAAGAAATGGTCATCGACACCTTACAGCGCTGGTGCGACAATGTAGTGCTTATCGGAAAAGTCCATGCAGAAGGAGGAGACGTTGCCGCAG
>PJTZ01000053.1_pt1 | contig 150880 bp, 129 predicted proteins | sample 1512131 | NCBI WGS metagenome assembly PJTZ01 (sample SAMN08177679, study PRJNA422409) | Soil metagenome, whole genome shotgun sequencing project. | reverse complement strand
TGTAGCGTTATTTTGTGCTACTGGCTCTGGGAATTTGATAGGACATCCTGAACCATCAACTGGAGTACCAGCAGGTGTGTTAGGACATTTATCGAATTTATCAGATACACCGTCACCATCAGAATCTTTGCTTAATTGATCAACAGTTCCTTCTAATGTAGATACACGTTGTTTCAATGCTTCAACTTCGTTACGCAATGAAGGATCTTTCAACTCGTCGTACAATGTAGAAACAGGGTTTGTAAACGTTAAGCTTTCTTTGTCACGTGAACCTAAAGTAAACTCTAGACCACCGTAAACATTGGAGAATCTACCTTTGTAGTCAGTTCTAGCAGGACCGTACAACAAGTTGTCGTCTGTGAAGTTCATCGTGTAACCTAAGTTCAAGGCAACAACTTCAGACAATTTGAATTTAACACCTAGACCAACTGGAACATAACCGCCCAATTTGTAATCTCTGTCTCCTGTAGCTTCACGATCTCCGAAGATTTCTTCACCCCATTCACCTTTTCTATTGTAAACTTCAGTACCTGTAAAGTCATTGTTTGCATATTGCACAGGGTTACTCGCCATAACACCTAAACCTACTTTAGCGTAGAAGTTAACTGCATTTTCTCTTCTCAAGAAATCGATGGTACCTAATTGGAATACCCCGTTCAAACTTGCAGCCCAGTTTACATCAACTTCTGCAGAACGAGCACCAATAGCACCGTTTTCAATTGCACCATTACCACCAGTACCAGATAAATTGTGGTTGTACGTTTTGATCTTACCACGGTTACCTTCCAATTCCAAACCGAATGTGTGCGAGAATTGTTTACGGATAGTTAAACCGTAGTACTCACCTACTTTGTTTTGGAAGTAACCCACTTTCTGACCGAAAGCGTTTGATCCACCAACCAATACGTTAGGTGTAGTGATACCACCTTGCAGACCGATAGACCAAGTTCTGTATTGTGATCTTCCACCAAATACAGTTGGAGTTTGCGCTTGTGCGTGCTCAGCAAAACCTAATGCGGCTACTAAAGACGCTGCAACAGCTGTTTTTTTAATTGTAGAATAGTTCATACTCTTGTTTTTAAGGTTATTAAAAATTTTAAATTGTTTCCCTTTTTAAATTTAACATAACATTAACAATAACGATGCCAAAAAAAGCGAGGCTGTTAAAATTTTATGTTAAGGGCTAAATTTGTTGTTATACAGCGAATTTGCCCGCGTAAAAGTATAGATATTATTTAAAATACCCAAATTTTTCGACTTTTTTTATCCGATTATCAATAAAAGGGTACAGTTTGTAGTGTAATGCTTACACACTATAGGATAAAATGGATAATGGCCAAGGTTATTCCCCCTAATACGGCACTCACGGGGATAGTCAATATCCACGCCCATAATAAACTAATGGTAACTCCCCATCGCACCGCGGACACCCGTTTTACCACTCCTACACCGATAATCGAACCTGTAATCGTATGCGTAGTAGATACCGGGATTCCAAAATGCTCAGTTATACCAAGCGTAGCAGCACCGGCGGTTTCCGCAGCAACACCTTCTAAGGGCGTTACTTTAGTGATTTTAGTACCCATCGTCTTCACGATTTTCCATCCGCCGCTCATTGTTCCCGCAGCGATAGCGGCATAACACGATAGCGGCACCCAAGCGGGCATCGCTTCAAAATCTGGAATTACCTGTTCTGCGATCAAAGCTGTTGCAATAATACCCATTACCTTCTGTGCATCGTTCCCCCCGTGGGCAAAGCTTAATCCTGCCGAAGAGATCAATTGTCCGACCTTAAACCACTTCTCTGCGGTTGCCGGCCGGGCCTTCTTCGCTATATTCATAATGATCAGGGTGATGATAACCGAGATGATCATACCGATTATTGGGGCTAAGACAATAAATGAGGCGATTTTTAAAATGGCAGCTTGATTAACAGCTGTAATCGGATTGGCGCCCATAAACCACGCATAAGCCATCCCCGAGCCCGCAAACCCACCTATGAGGGTATGTGACGAACTGGAAGGAATACCATAGTACCAGGTAAAAAGATTCCAGGAAATAGCAGCCACTAAGCCGGCAAATATAACTTCTAAGGTGATGTATTCTTCAAGGACGGTCTTGGCAATCGTATTGGCTACTTTATGGTCGGTAAAATAGAAATAAGCGGCAAAATTCCATATCGCTGCCCATAGTACGGCCATAAAAGGTGTTAATACTTTAGTTGATACGACCGTTGCTATGGAGTTGGCTGCATCATGGAAACCATTGATGTAGTCGAATGCTATAGCCAAAACGACAACGACGATCAATAAGGTGGAAATCATCATAATATATTATGCTTTCTTAATATTGGAATACTAGGCGTTTTTAACTAATATACTTTCTAATACGTTTGCTACGTCTTCACATTTGTCCGTCGCATCTTCCATCGCCGAAAGCACTTCTTTGGTCTTAATTAAGGTGATTGCATCTTTTTCATATTCGAAAAGCTCACTCATGGCCTTATCAAAGATATAATCGGCTTTATTTTCCACACTGTTGATCCTAACACAGGAATCGGTAATGTTACGAATATTTTTAAGGTCTCTTAATTCGTTAAGTGCCTTTGCAACATGATCCGTGGCTTCTAAAATTAAGTCCGCTATTTCTTTCATTGCCTGGCTTGGCGTTTCCACCTTATAAAGCTCCATACGGTTGGATGCACCTTGTATAAAATCAGCTACATCGTCCAATGAACTTGCTAATGAGTGTATATCTTCCCGATCAAAAGGGGTGATGAAATTTTTTCCTAATTCCAGGTGAATTTGGTGGGTAATGTCGTCTCCCTTGTGTTCAAGATCTTCGATCTTTTTATTCAGTTCAGCGCGTCTGGACAAGTCTGTGGTATAGACCGATTCTTTCAATGCTTTTGCCATCACGATAAGGTTTGCACCTGCTTGTTCAAACAAAGGAAAAAACTTTTTGTCCTTTGGAACGAAATACTGAAAAATGCTATTTAAAGACATAGTGTTTTAGTTTATGCAAAAATATGAATGAAATGTTAAGTTAATGTTAAGTTTAAAATGTTTATCATATATTAATTATGTTTGGGCGTTTCCAATGTAAAGCCAAATGTCGTTCCAATACCCTCTGTACTACGTGCGTTGACATTTTGTTCATGGGCTTCAATAATGTGTTTCACAATAGCTAGGCCGAGCCCAGAGCCACCGGCTTCACGTGAACGGCTAGCATCCGTACGATAAAAACGTTCAAATACTCGCGAAAGGTTTTTTTCATCGATACCGATACCATTATCCGTCACTTCTACCAAAACTTGTTCGAATAATGGAAAAATCGAGATACTGGTCATGCCCCCTTTTTTACCATACTTAATGGAATTGTCCAATAGGTTGATAAGTACCTGTTGGATGCGCTTGCGATCCCCTTTAACGGTGACCGGATGATTTAACTTGCCGGTGTATCGAATGCGGATGTCATGTTGTTTCGCTTTGCCCTCTAAATCCTCTATGCATTCTTTAATAAGGGCTACGATATCAAAATTTTCTAATGTTAAGGATATAATGCCTGTCTCTAACTTGGATATCTCGTCCAGATCCTGTATTAAATAGCTAAGGCGGTCAAGGTTGCGGGCTGCTTTTTCTAGAAAGTTTTTGGCCATTTCAGGATCATCGTCCAATAAACCGTCCTGTAATGTTTCAACATAACCTTGGGTTGCAAACAAGGGCGTTTTAAATTCATGGGAAATATTGGAGAGAAATTCTTTACGAAATTTGGCCTGTTCCCGTAATTTATCAAGTTCTGATATGCGCTGCTTAGCCCAATCTTGTACTTCCCTTTCTGCATCACGGATTGGGTCGTCCGTTATCTGTTCGCCTAATGCATCTTTAAGACCTTTCCCTAACTTCAGATTACGGATAAGCTTGTACACATTTCGGATTCTTTTGTATATAAATCGTTCAAATAGGTTGAGTAAGATGACATAACAGAGGAGGGCGACCGTAACAAATATCAATACCGATATAGCTAGGCTTCCCCTATGAAAATAATCAATCGCCGCAGCTAGGAGCCCGATACTGCTTGATATAAGGAGGGTAAAGATACTCAGATTCATGAAATTTCCTCTAACGAGTATCTAAAGTACGAAACCTGAGGCGATTTACGATAAGCTAATATTATATTTTTGCGATTACTGTTTTTCCGCCAACGACTTTATCACCGATATTTACTGTTACTTCTGTACCTAATGGCAAAAACAAATCCACGCGTGAGCCAAATTTGATGAACCCAAACTCCTCACCTTGTGCCACGGCATCATTTTCTTTCACGTACCATACGATACGTCGTGCCATAGCCCCTGCAATCTGCCGGAATAGTACTTCCACATGAGATTGATTTTTTACGACGATGGTTGTCCTTTCATTATCGGTAGACGATTTCGGATGCCATGCCACCAAAAATTTTCCGGGGTGGTACTTAAAATAGGATACCACACCGCTGATTGGGTTGCGGTTAACATGGACATTGATCGGGGACATAAAAATAGAAACCTGTATCCGCCGATCCTTAAAGTATTCTGTCTCTTCTGTTTCCTCAATAACAACAACTTTTCCATCCGCCGGGCATAGCACAATTTGTTCGTCCGGTGTAATCCGCTTGATCGGACTTCTGAAAAACTGGAGAATGGCAATAAGCAGGAATGCCGAAAGTGCATATAAAAACCATTTGAGGTAAACGGATGCATCGTAATAGTCGGCTAGTGCATTAATTACAAAAACGAACAATACAACGATTGCCAAACTGGTATATCCTTCTTTATGGAATTTCATTTCGTAATGAGTAAACTTTTTTACAAAGATAGCATACTTCGGCGAAATCAGCTAAGGTTGTTTTTCCCTTACGATCCGAAAGCTATGAAATTGAAACTGCCCCGCACCGTTTACACTTAAGTTGCCATAAACCACCAATGTATCCGCTATCGGGTTGCCCTCCTGGTCAAGAGAAGGAAAATAAAAGGGAATTTCGTTAAGCGCCATTTCCAGGTAGCGGTTTAGTTCTGTTGTTGCTAACGCGTCTTTTAATGTAACAGCAGTCGGATTGCCTTCTCGATCCAACGACACTTCGTAGCTAAATTTATCTTCGATGTTCGTTAGTGTGGGACTACTTTTAAGCATAGCACTGAACTTCTCCGATAGATAGGTATTAAATCCACTGTGATCATCGAAGTTGCAAGGTTTAGACAGCAGTCTCTCGGCAGTATAGAAATACGATGTCGGAATAAATGCCATTGGAGTCCGGTAGGATGCATCCGAAAAGAGGTTGTAGCCTTCGTCCAGCATACCTGAATCATTGAAAATCTCTTCTGTATATAATGTCTTTCTCTCGTTATGATCTACCATGTGGGTTGTCCAATATCCACGAGGAACACCATTTCTTATTCTTCCCTTTCGCTCAAAAAAAGGATAACCGTATTCATTATAAAATGTAAAAGGCATCCTGAATTCATAACTGCCGTTCCCGTCCGTTATTCGTTGGCGGCCTCTTCTATCCCAAAAAGCCATAATTCTGACTTCCACTTCATCATAATTGACAGTTAGCATCGGTTTTCCATCCGGATAATAATATTTCCAATCACCAATAGGTCTATCCTGTTCAAAGGTTACTTCCCATTTCAATGTACCATCGGGATGATAGGCTTTAAACAGACCTTCTTTTACCCCTTGGTTATGATACCCCGTCAGTACCACCGTTCCGTTTCGGTCAAAATCTCGGAAGTCAGCATGGAATACATTCTTATCCACAAGAAATTGCGATACGCGTTCAATAGATTTAAATGAACAATTTTTGTCTACCAAGTAATAGTAATCATCAAAATAGAACCGGACAAGACCCATGGGGGCTTTTTCGAACAGCGTTATATTTCCCGTCGTGTCCGGCTCTTGTCCTTTAGCGAAGAGCGTAGTAAATAATAAGAGAAGAAATAATCCTATTCGCTGCATATCTTTAATGTGCTTCCAACCAATTGTTTCCAGTGCCTGCCTCTACTTCAATAGGTACCTGCAGTTCAATGGCATTTTTCATGCGTTCGGTGATGATGGAAGATAACTGTTCCACCTCTTCCTTTGGAACATCAAATACCAATTCGTCATGTACCTGCATAATCATTTTGCCCGTTAACCCTTTCTCAACGATGTCCTCCTGAATATTGATCATGGCTATTTTAATCAAGTCCGCTGCAGAACCCTGTATGGGTGCATTAATTGCGTTTCGCTCGGCAAAGCCTCGAACGGTCATGTTCGCAGAATTAATATCTCTCAAATAACGCCGACGTTTTAAAATAGTTTCCACATAGCCATGTTCTTTCGCAAATTCGATGGCTTTTCGCATATACTCCTGGATGCCCGTATATTGTGAAAAATATTGGTCGATGATGGCGGCTGCATCTTTCCGTGGAATGCCAAGGCTTTGCGAAAGGCCGAATGCAGACTGGCCATATATAATTCCAAAGTTTACTGCTTTCGCATTTCTCCGCTGATCCGCGGTCACCTCTTCCAACGGTATCCCATACACACGTGCAGCGGTAGCACGATGGATATCATGTCCGGCAGCAAACGCATCCAACATATTTTTGTCCTGGCTGAGCGATGCCATAAGACGAAGCTCGATCTGGGAATAATCGGCAGATAAGAGGACATTCCCTGATTCTCTTGGGATAAAGGCCTTCCGAACCTCACGTCCCCGTTCCGTCCGGATCGGAATATTCTGTAAATTTGGGTTTGTAGAGCTCAACCTTCCCGTTGCAGCGACCGCTTGGTTGTAAGACGTATGTATTAATCCCGTTTCTGGATGGATTAGTCCGGGCAACGCATCCACATAAGTTGATTTCAACTTTTGTAGCTGTCGAAAATCGAGTATGTCCTTGACGATATCCGACTTGTGTGCCAATGCCAGCAGCACGTCCTCACCCGTCTTATATTGCCCTGTTTTGGTTTTCTTCGCTTTAGGATCGAGATGCAATTTATCAAAGAGTACTTCACCCAACTGTTTTGGAGAAGCAATGTTAAATTGGACGCCCGCTTTTTCATATATAACCTGTTCGAGTCGTTTAATATCTTCATCAAGTGATAAGGAGAACGCTTTTAATGTATTTACGTCGATTTTTACCCCATTTTTTTCGACTTCGGCAAGGACGTAGATCAGTGGAAATTCAACTTCCTCGGCTAAGCGCATGGTGTGTGTTTCCTCCAATAAAGGCTTTAGGACTTCATGTAGCTGCCAGGTAATGTCGGCATCTTCGCCAGCATACTCCACCACCTTTTCTACCTCTACATCCCGCATGTTAGCCTGTTTTTTACCCCTCGGGCCGATAAGCTCGGTGATCGAAACCGGTGTGTACCCCAAATAGTTCTCCGCAAGAATATCCATGTTATGGCGTGTATCCGGATCAATAAGGTAATGTGCGATCATCGTGTCAAATAGCTGTCCCTGTACGCGGACACCGTAGCGCGATAACAGAAGAATATCGTATTTTAGGTTCTGTCCTACTTTTTCAATCCGAGGATCTTCGAAGATAGCCTTAAAAATATCAACGATCACTTGAGCATCGGTACGGTCGGCCGGCGTGGGCACATAATAAGCTTTACCTTTTTCGAAAGCAAAGGAAAAACCAACAATATCGGCCGCTAAGGCATCGACGGAAGTTGTTTCTGTATCGAAGCAAAATTTTGGGAGTGTGGCCAATTGCTGTGCTAGTGTCTGCAGCTTTTCTTCGGTATCCACCAATATATACTCGTGTGGTGTATTGTGAATATTTAAGCCAGCTACAACGGGTTCCGTAGGTGCCACGGCAGAAGTTACGGCCGGTTCGGATGGCGTTGGTGCGAATAAATCCATCTGACCGGACGGGTTTTTGGCAGCGCTTTCCACAATATTGTAGTCCTCGCCAAATACCCGTTTGCCTAGCGTACGAAATTCCAGTTCGGCAAAAAGAGGTTCCAATAATGCGCGGTCAGGCTCTTCTAGTTCCAATAGTTTCTCGTCCAGTTCTACCGGAACATCCAGTAAGATGGTCGCGAGTTTTTTAGAAATAAGTCCCTGTTCGGCAAAACTTTCTACATTTTCCCGTTGTTTACCTTTCAATTCATGGCTATTTTCAATGAGCTTTTCTATCGAGCCGTATTGTTGGATGAGTTTCTTAGCCGTTTTTTCACCTATACCCGGAATGCCGGGGATGTTATCTACGGCATCACCCCACAGCCCTAAAATATCAATGACCTGTGACACATCCGTGATCTCCCATTTCTCCAAAATTTCAGGAACTCCCAACACTTCTGCGCCATTGCCCATACGGGCAGGTTTGTAAATAAATATTTGATCAGATACCAGCTGTCCGAAATCTTTATCAGGCGTCATACAATAAACGGTGAAACCTTCGCTCTCCGCTTTTTTTGCAAGTGTTCCAATGATATCGTCCGCTTCATAGCCGTCTTTGGTAATAATAGGAATGTTAAACCCCTCAATAAGACGGAAAATATAAGGAATGGATTTTACCAGATCTTCCGGCATAACTTGCCGCTGTGCTTTGTAAGCCTCAAATTCAAGATGTCGATTGGTAGGCGCTTCTGTGTCGAATACCACGGCAATATGCGTCGGCTTTTGGTTCTTCAAAACTTCCAATAAAGTATTCGTAAAACCCATAACAGCTCCTGTATTGAGACCATAAGATGTCAGACGAGGAACTTTATTCAACGCGAAGTAAGCCCTATATATCAAGGCCATGCCATCTAGCAGAAATAATTTTTTCACCATTTAACAAAGATAATCTTCTTCCCCTTTTTTCTTGATAAAAAAGGGGACAAAAAATCAAGACTGAGTACGATTCTGCTATTTTTCCTTGGCTATTCCTAAACAGAATGGAACTCGCTGCGCTCAAACAACATTCTGTTTTTAAAGGAATAACCTGCATAAAAATGGCCGCAGAACAGTACAAGGTCGTTTTAGAACGCATATCCGCATATTTTATTATTCCTGATTATCATACGCATTTGCACAATCCTCAATTAACCCTAGATGTCGCCTCTTTTTTGTTGAGTCTGTAGAATTCTGCTTTTGCACTATCCCATGAGGATTCAACAAAAAACAGCGACGATTTTTTTTGTTTCTTTTTTTGGGGGAAAAAAAGAAAACATACTTTTGCTCTATGGCAATATCTAAACAACATATTTTATAAATATGCGCGGCTTGGTAACGAAATCAACGGGAAGTTGGTACTGGGTGGAGAGCGAAGAGGGCAAGCGTATTCAATGCCGCATCAAAGGTAAGTTCCGTACAAAGGGAATTAAGACCACCAACCCCATTGCTGTAGGCGATTGGGTTCATTATGAATTGGAGCCAGATCAAGATAGCGCAGTTATTACGGCGCTCGAACCTCGTAAAAACTACATTATCCGTCGATCGATTAACCTTTCCAAGCAAGCCCAGGTCATTGGCGCCAATCTCGACCAAGCCATGCTCGTCGTTACATTAGCATCACCTCCTACTTCCCTTGGTTTTATAGATCGTTTTTTAGTAACTGCAGAAGCCTACGATATTCCCGCCCTTTTAGTGTTCAACAAACTAGACCTGTTTTCCGAGGAAGGTTTGGAAATACTGGAAGACTATATGGCTATCTACGAGCATATCGGTTACCCCTGCTACACTGTGTCCGCTAGGGAAAAGACAAACATCGAAGAAATACGTCTCTTGCTGCAAGATAAAATCACGTTGGTATCTGGCCATTCCGGTGTCGGAAAATCGACGCTTATCAATGCGATAGAACCATCAGTGGCGTTAAAAACAGGTGAAATATCAGACTGGTCTGATAAGGGGAAACATACCACGACTTTTGCCGAAATGATTGATCTCTCTTTCGGCGGAAAGCTTATCGACACGCCCGGTATAAGGGAATTGGGTATCGTTGATATTGAAAAAGCTGAACTGGCCCATTTTTTTCCGGAAATGCGTGCACGTTTAAATGAATGCCGTTTTCATAATTGCCGGCATATCAATGAACCAGGATGTGTTGTTCTCGAAGCTGTCGAAAACGGCGAAATCGAATCCTCCCGTTACGATAGCTATTTAAGTATATACCATAATCAAGACACTAGGAATTAAAAACAAAAGAGAAGCTTAACCAAAACATAAACAGATATTAAATTGTTGTTAAGAAGGAATTAACGAGCATAATTTAAGAATCACAGCATATATGAAACCAATTTGGAAATGGGTCATTGGCATTCTTGTATTGATTGTCGTGGCTTTAGCGGGAATATCCTGGTATTTTTCGCGTAACTGGAAACCTATAGTTGAAGAAAAATTAAAAGAACTGGTTCAAAATTCGACAGATAGCCTCTACAGTTTGACGTATGACGACCTTGACATGACCATTGCTTTGGGAAACGTTACCTTAAAAAATGCAGTCTTAAAGGCAGATACAAACGTATATGCTCGTATGGAAGCCGCGGAGCTCGCGCCAGACAATCTTTACCATATCGAAATCAAAGAACTGAAAGTAAAGCGCTTTGGTATCCTGAATGTGCTCCGTAATAAAGAATTAAACATTAAATCTATTGATTTAACCGACCCCCGTATCCATCTGACAAATAAATATCACGCCTATAACGACACGGCCTCCGTGGAGAAACCTAAAAAGAGCTTATACGAAAGCGTAAAGGAAGTATTTAATGCGGTGAATATCGGAAAAATTGACATGGAGAATGCCGCATTTAAATATACCAAACTGGCAGATGGCGAGTCGACAGACTTCGGTTTAGATAGCGTTCAAATCCGTGTGGAAGATATCCTGATAGATGAAAATGCCCAGACCGATACCTCCCGTCTTTATTACACCAAGATGATTGAAGCTATTGTACCCGGCTTTGCATATGAATTTTCGAATGGGTTTTACATGGCCAAGTTTGACACGCTGAAAATCAATACGCAGGAACAAACCCTCTTGTTAACCAATGTGGATTACAAGCCCGTGTTGGATAAATCAACTTTTTATAAGAAACATGGAAAAAATGTGACACGTGCCGATCTGCATTTTGATACGCTTTACATGGAAAAGCTGGATTTTAAGCAATTGATCGAAAAGCAGAATACCGTAGCTCGTCGTGCATACATAAAAAATGGGTACGCGAAACTATATGGAGACAAACGATACCCTAAGCAGCCTGTTAACCAAATTGGCCAAGCACCTCATCAAAAGTTGATGCGGGTTAAGAAATTGATCCATTTAGACACCGTTTTCGTAAAAAATGTAGATGTGGTGTATGGTGAAATGAGCGGTAAGTATCATCGAGAAGGAGAGATTAGCTTTGACGGGGCAACAGGCACGTTGACCAACGTGACAAATGATACGCTTATCCTGTCACAAGACAAATACATGCGGGCTGATTTGTCTGCGAAGATCATGGGAAGGGGTAACTTACATGCCAAATTTGCTTTTGATATGCTGAGCAAAACGGGAGAACATAGTTACCAAGGTACGCTAGGGAGCATGAACGCGACCGCGTTCAACCGTATTCTAGATCCATTGTTGAATGTCGGTATCAGGTCGGGCAATATACGTGGTATCCGTTTCAATATCAGCGGAACAGATTACCGTAGCCGTGGCGACTTCCGCTTCGATTACGATAATCTAAAGATCGATCTAAAAGCTGATCCAGGTAAACCGAAGAAAAAGAGTTCGTTGAAGATAGCATCGTTTCTGGTTAATCAGCTCATTATAAACGATAGTAATCCGGATGCAAATGAGAAATACCATATCGGAAAAGTGAATCACCGCCGCGTTCCAGAACATACCTTCTTCAAGAATTTGTGGCAGAGTTTGTTGGACGGAATCAAACAAACAGCCGGCATCAGCAAAGAACGCGAGGAAAAATGGAAAGAGCGGGCGGAAGTGGCAAAAGAAGCCGTCGAACGTACGAAAGAAACAACACAACAAACAAAAGGATTCTTTAGAGGTTTATTCAAAAAGAAAGAAAAATAGAGCGGAGAGGGCTTAGAAAGAGAAGAACTTTCAAGAATGGATGCAATCATTGGGTTTTTAAAATTTTTACTGAAATATAGAAACAAATTAGTGGATCGTACCATGTTCTATCTGAGCATGGTATGTGCTTTGATGACCCTTGCCCATATTGGCTACATCACCGACAAGCAGCTTGCAGAAACTTCGGAAGACACCGTCATCGGGATGTTCTACTTCCTCTTTATACTAGGTACGCTCCGGACAGTAGCTGCTATCTTAGCCGAGCGAAAGATCAACGTATCCCATATCTCCGGCTTGGTGCTGCTGGTCTACTTCCTGATTGTCAGCGTTTCCCGACTGGCGGGTTGGGGATATTTTGCTAAAATGGAATGGGTGTACCTGGGTATTGCGTTGGTTTTCTTATCCGAGTTATCCCGTAACAGCCTCTTTTTCGACAACTTCTATTTCAATCCCACCATCCTATTTGTGATCAGTTTCCTTGCACTCATCCTATTAGGAACGGTACTATTGATGCTACCGCGTACAACGCTCGTTGCGCCGTTAAGTTTTGTAGACGCTCTTTTTATGGCCACAAGTGCCGTTTGTATAACTGGGCTTACGGTAACGGATATATCCACGAACTTCTCTGTTTTCGGACAGAGCGTCATTATGCTGCTCATCCAGATCGGTGGGTTGGGCATTATGACGTTTACAGGTTTTTTCGGTTATTTTTTTTCGGGAGGCTTTTCCTATAAAAACCAACTGATGTTTGGCGAAATATTAGGAGAGAATAAGCTTAATTCCGTCATTTCTACCCTGCTTACCATTATCTTTATAACCCTCTTTTTTGAGTTAGTTGGGGGTGTTTTTATTTTCTTTTCTTTAGATACGGTGCAGTTTGAATCAATGGGTGATCGTATATTCTTTTCGGCGTTCCATGCCATATCGTCGTTCTGTAACGCCGGTTTCACCATTCTGCCGGAAGAGATGGGGCACGATGTCTATCAGTTTAATTACGGGTTTCAATTAGCCCTCACCTGCTCCTTTATATTGGGCGGATTAGGCTTTGGAACCGTATTCAATTTTTATACTTTCTTAAAACAGAAAACGAAACAGCTGGTGAATAGGTTGTTTCTTCGCCGGCCATACATCCATAAACCACGCGCATTTTCGTTCAATACACGCTTTATTTTATTGTGTAATGGCATCGTTTTGGTATTAGCTACGTTATCTTATTATATCTTGGAACAACGGCATACACTTGCGGAAGACTCCTCCTTCCTGGGGGACTGGGTTACTTCTTTTTTTATGGCGAATTCCGCACGATCCGCTGGGTTTGACAACGTAAACATTAATTTTGTGGCTACTCCTACATTAATTATGATGGTTACGCTGATGTGGATGGGCGCCTCTCCGGGCTCCACAGGGGGAGGCGTAAAGATCACAACAGTAGCTTTAGCCATCATGAATATCATTGCCTTGGCACGAGGCAAAGAATCCATTGAAATTTATAAACGCCGGATAGCGGTAGAATCCGTCAATAAGGCCTTTGCAATCATTGTGCTTTCTGTACTGACCATTACGTTGAGTTTTGTGTTGATGAACTTCTCAGATCCCCAGCAGGAAATGAAAGCACTCCTTTTTGAAGTCGTGTCAGCCTATTCTACCTGCGGCCTAAGTTTGGGTATCACGCCCTCGTTATCGGCAACAGGCAAGATTATTGTGGCGGTCACGATGTTTGTCGGACGCGTGGGCACACTAACATTATTGGTTGCTTTTATTAAGAACACCAGAAACAAAAGCTATATTTATCCTACTGAAAAGATATTGTTTTAATGAAATATCCATGATTTCAGGCCACAAATACGGATGAATATATATTCTGGATATTCCATATGGCCTTTTAAAGACAAGTTATATACATATGAAATACATCGTTTTAGGACTCGGACACTTTGGAAAATCTTTGGCAGTACACTTGACAGAGTTAGGTCACGAAGTTATTGCAGTCGATAAAAAGTTGTCCATTGTCGAACAGCTTAAAGAGAGAATTACCCATACCGTATGTATGGATACAACCGATAGAGAAGCCATGACCTCACTTCCGCTAAAAGATTCCCACGCCGTGATTGTGGCAATAGGCGAAGATGAGGGTGCATCTTTACTGACGACAGCTTTGCTGAAGCAGCTGAATGTAAAACGGATTATCGGACGAGTAGTTTCTGAATTGCAGAAAACCGTGCTTGAGGCTATGCAAATAGACGAATATATCATGCCCGAAGAAGAAGCGGCGGAGCGATTAGCTATGCGTCTGGATAATGTGGATATTATTGATTCCTTTAAGATATCAGATCGATACAGCATAGTGGAGACACGTGTCCCTTCTAAGTATGTGGGGATGACCTTAAAAGAAGCCGATCTCACCAATCAATATAAAGTGATTGTCCTGACTACAGTGAAATCCTATGAAGAGAAGATAGATGGCAAGACCATGCTTCGCAATGAAGCGTCCGGAATCGCCAGATCCGAAACGAGACTGGATGAAGGGGATCTGCTTGTACTGTTCGGAGAACTTTCCAACATTCAGCGTTTAATACAAAAAACCGATTAATAGCCTTAGGATTCCAATTATTTATATATTTTTGGCGTTGATGCCATTTATTGGGTCAAAGACTAAAGGTTAGACAAAAGATAACAATATTATATGAAACAGTGGTTTAAGGAGAATTCAACGCACCTTATCATCATTGCGATATTCATCGCATTGGTGTTTTTTTATTTCTCACCAATTTTTGGAGGTAAAACGTTGGTTCAATCCGATGTGGTTCAGGCAATGGGCAGTCAAAAAGAACTTTTTGATTACAAAGCAAAGGATGGGAGTGCTCCCAACTGGACAAACTCGATGTTCGGCGGTATGCCTACCTATCAGATCTGGTACGAACATGCCAACAACATAACGTCCTACATTAACAAAGGGATTAATACCATTTTCCCTGCGCCTACCGACATTGTCCTGTTGTATCTTTTGGGCGGTTATTTTCTGTTTTCGGTACTACGCCTAAAGCCATGGCTGGCGGCCGTGGGAGCGGTCGCGTTGGCATTTACCTCCTATAACTTTATTTATATTGAGGCAGGCCATCTCAATAAAGCATACGCTATTGCGTATCTACCGCCAATTATCGGAGCTATATTATTGTGCTATCGCGGAAGCAGGCTTTGGGGGCCCGTTTTGCTCACCCTCTTTCTCGCTTTGGAAATTCGGTCGAACCATATCCAGATGACCTACTATCTGTTTATTGCGCTATTGGTGCTGGTAGGTTTTGAACTCTATTATGCTATTCGGAGCAAACAATGGAAGCCTTTTTTGCAAGCATCAGTTTTGCAGATAGGCGCTGTACTGGTGGCCGTGTTGGTGAATGCATCGGTCTTGTTCCCTACCTACGAATATAGCCAGCTAACGATTCGTGGAAAGGCGAATATCCAGAAAGTGGATGACAACGGAGGGAAAAGCAGCGGTCTTGACAAGCAGTATGCTTATGACTGGAGCCAGGGCGTCGGTGAAAACATCACTTTCTTGATTCCGAATGCTTATGGCGGTCGTACAGGAGGTGTGTTGGACGGAAAATCCGAAGTAGCAAAAACCATGACGGGACTTGGTGTCCCGGAGATGCAAGCGGCGCAGTTTGCCAACCAGTTGCCCACCTATTGGGGAGAGAAAATGTTTACCTCGGGGCCATGGTATTTTGGAGCTGCGGTTATATTCCTCTTCATTTTAGGGTTGGTTATTGTCAAAGATAAAATCAAATGGTGGATTCTTACTGCAACGATATTGACTATTCTTTTGGCATTCGGGCGTCACTTTCCGTTGGTTTCGGACTTGTTTTTCGACTATTTCCCGATGTACAATAAGTTTAGGGCGGTTGAGTCTATTTTGGTTATCCCGGCTATCCTAATCCCTATATTGGCCATTTTGGCGGTAAACGAATTGTTCACAAATGCCGACCGGATTCCAAAGCTGGATAAGAAAGTATTATATACCTTTGTCGGCGTAGGCGGATTCTGTTTGCTGATTGCTTTCATGCCTAGTCTATTCTTGGACTTCAGAAATTCCCAACACCAACAACTAGTCTCCTCTTTAGAGCAAGCATTTGGTGATAAGGCTGCGGCCGGACAGGTGGCTAGCGCATTGGTCAAAGACCGGGCTTCGCTCGCGACGGCGGATGCGTATCGCTCATTTTTTATTGTGTTGATTACATTTGGATTGATATGGTTCTATATCAAGAAGAAACTAAGTATGCCGCTGTTTATTGGCATATTGGGTGTTGTTATCCTCGCCGATTTATGGTCGGTGGATAAACGCTACCTAAATAACGATTCCTTTGTAGATGAGCGTACCTCCAATACCCGAATCCCTGAGCGGGAAGTCGATCAGCTGATCCGGTTGGATAAAGGTTTGAGTTACCGGGTGTTAGATTTAACAACCAATCCGTTTTCCGATGCTCGTGCATCCTATTATCATAAAAGTTTAGGTGGATACCACGCAGCTAAACTGATGCGGTTTCAAGAAGTGCTGGAACACCAATTCAATGGAGCACTTAATGAGGACGTACTGGATATGTTCAACGTGCGTTATTTGATTACTAAAAATCCAGAAAACAACGCGGAGCAGATTAAACGGAGAAGCACCGCTGCCGGCAATGCTTGGTTTGTCGACAGAGTAACTTTCGTAAACAGCAACGCGCAGGAAATGCAGGCTATCAGCAGCTTCGATCCACAAAAGGAGGCATTCGTGCACGAAGAGTTTAAGAACGTATTGAATACCGCCCGTCTTGGAAAGTCAGAAAATGCGGAAATCAAGTTAGTATCTTATCATCCCGACACACTTAAGTACGAGTATACTTCGCCTACGGATGCTTTTGCGGTCTTTTCCGAAGTGTTTTACGATAAGGGATGGAAAGCCTATATTGATGGAGAAGAAGTGCCAATCATCCGGGCTGACTATATCCTTCGGGCATTGCAGGTGCCCGGCGGAAATCATACGGTCGAGTTTATTTTTGCTCCAAAAACAGTGCAGATCAGCAGTGTCATTTCCCTGATAGCGTCTATTATATTGGTTTTAGGACTTGGTTTTGCTATTTGGAGAGGTGCTCGGAGACGGTAACTAAAAAAATTAGTATCTTTGCCTTATGGCAACATCGATACCTTTAGCAGAGCGGATGCGCCCCAAGGGGCTTACCGATTATATTGGTCAGCGTCATATTATAGGCGAAGGCGCTGTACTTCGTAACGCCGTTGAGCAGAAGAATATACCTTCCATGATTTTTTGGGGGCCGCCGGGCGTCGGCAAAACGAGTTTGGCGCTACTTATTGCCCGTGAACTCGGACGACCGTTTTTTTCGCTAAGTGCTATTCAATCAGGTGTCAAAGATATCCGCGAAGTGATTGACAAGGCAGATAAATTATATCAGTTTAATCAAGAACAGCCAATCCTATTTATCGATGAGATTCATCGGTTTTCTAAATCTCAACAGGACTCCCTTTTAGGAGCAGTGGAGCGCGGGCTGGTAACCCTTATTGGCGCGACAACCGAAAACCCTTCGTTTGAAGTCATCTCCGCCTTGCTTTCCCGTTGCCAAGTGTATGTCCTAGAACATCTCTCCGAACAGGAATTGACCGCTATTTTGGAACAGGCCATCGAACGAGATAGTTATCTACGGGAACATCCTGTCCAAATAGAAGAATATGAAGCATTGTTTCGGCTTTCAGGTGGGGATGCCCGCAAGTTGCTGAACGTTTTCGAGCTTGTCGTCCATGCAGCCCATGCCCAAAAACAACCTATTACCAATGCGTTTGTACTTAAACAGGTGCAACAGAATATGGCGCTATATGATAAGACGGGTGAACAACATTATGATATTATTTCTGCCTTTATCAAGTCTATCCGTGGGAGCGATCCCAATGCTGCGGTATATTGGCTGGCACGTATGGTAGAGGGTGGAGAAGATCCCTCTTTTATTGCCAGGCGATTACTCATTTTGGCTTCCGAAGATATAGGCAACGCCAATCCGAATGCGTTGTTATTAGCAAACAACTGCTTTCAGGCAGTCAACGTTATCGGTTGGCCGGAATCCCGTATCATCTTGGCGCAAACGGTCACCTATCTGGCATCTTCAGCAAAGAGCAATGCGTCCTATGAAGCGATTGGTAAGGCCCAGGCATTAGTGCGGCAAACCGGCGATCTGCCCGTACCGCTACACCTGCGGAATGCACCCACCAAGCTCATGAAAGAGCTGGACTACGGCACAGAATACAAATACGCACACAGCTACCCCGGTAATTTTGTAGAACAAGAGTTTTTACCCGATAAAATAAGCGGTACCTTGCTGTACGATCCCGGAAACAACCCTTCAGAGAATAAGCTCAGAGAGTCCCTTCGCGCCAAATGGCGGGAGCGCTATAAGTATTAATTTCTTTTTTTACCTCAAAAAAAGAAACAAAAAAAATCACCACTTAAAAATTTTGATGGGAGGGATAGTGCATAAATTAGAATTTTACATATTTCAAAATTTTTGATGTGGCATTTAGGGTTAATAGGGGATTGTGCAATGCGTAATAAAAACGAACAATAAAAAATTAGCGGTTACGCGGCTTTTATCGACCTAGCATTGTTCCGCGGCCAACTTTACGTAGGATATTCCGTTAAAAACAGAATGTTGTCTGAGCGCAGCGAGTTCCATTCTGTTTAGGAATAGACAAGTAAAGGTAGCGGAACCATGCAAGTCTTGACTTTTTTTGCTTCGTTTTTTGTGTCAAGACAAAAAATGAAGAAGATGTGGTATCTTTGTAGAGTTTTTTAAAATAAAGTTAATATAGAATTAATGACCTTTACGGCAATAGATTTTGAACTCGCTACCGCAGCTTATACCAGTGTGTGTGCCGTAGGTATTGTAAAGGTGGAAAACAGTAAGATCGTGGATCAATTCCATAGTCTAGTGCGCCCTCCCAAAAACCAATACATGTGGCAAACAACCCGCGTACACGGTATCAAGCCGAAAGACACATTGGCTGCACCGACGTTTTTGGAGCTTTTTCCAACGATAGAGAGCTACCTCAAAGGTAGCCGAATGGTGGCACATAATGAGAAGTTTGATAGAGAGGTTCTTATAAAGACAATGAGATTGTACAATCTGGATTATAATATACTACAGCTTTCGCCAACCTGGGAATGTACGAGTGAAATATATAGATCAAAAGGGTTTAAGCGGACCAAACTGAGCATCTGTTGTCATATTATGGACATCGACCTGAATCACCACGATCCCCTGTCGGATGCCATGGCAAGTGCCCAACTTTATCTTAAGCGTGATCAGATTACGACCGCTCTAATAGAAAAACACTTTCAAACACAGGAACAAACCGAGATTTAAAATTATGGGAAAAATAGTAAATGTCATCTTATCGGGTGGAGTAGGCTCTAGGTTATGGCCATTGTCGCGTAAGTCAAAGCCAAAGCAATATTTGCCGATTTTTAACGAAAAATCGTTATTTAAGCTTACGATTGAAAGAAATCAACCGGTGTGTGACCATGTGGTTTTGGTGGGCTCCGTGCAGAATATCGATTTGGCAGACGAAGATTTAAAAGCCGTTTCGCACGATATTATCGTCGAGGCAGTCCCCCGAAATACGGCAGCAGCGATAGCGTTTGCCGCACTATCGCGTGATCCGGATGATATCTTAATCGTTACACCCTCCGACCACCTCATCGAAGGGGAGGAGCAATATTTACAAGCCATCAAGCGAGGGATAGAGTTTGCAAAAGATGGTAGTCTTGTCACTTTCGGAATAAACCCTACACGGCCGGAGACAGGGTATGGTTATATTGAATCCGAAGGAAATGACGTCCTATCCTTTCGGGAGAAACCCAATTTCGAGACGGCAAAAGATTTCTTAAAAAGTGGTAACTTCCTGTGGAACTCGGGGATATTCTGTTTTAAGGCATCGACCTATCTGCAGGAGCTAGAACGTTTCGATCCGAAGGTATATACGGCATCAAAAGCAACTTTCGATGCGGCAAAAGAGGGCGTTTTGGATGAAGAGCTTTCGCGCAAAATACCGTCAAAAAGCGTTGATTATGCCATTATGGAACGTAGCGACAGCATTAAGGTCGTACCTTCATTCTTCCATTGGTCGGATATGGGATCGTTTGATTCGTTGTACGATTACCTTGTTGCCAAGGGACATCCGAAGGATGAACATGGGAATATCGTTATCGGCGAAACCGGGAAGCACACTGTATTCCTTGGTCTACAAAACTGTGTTGTAGTTAATACAGCAGATGCTGTTTTGGTCATGGACAAAGCTTTTGCACAGGATGTAAAACACGTTTACGAGCTATTAGAAAAGGAAAATTCTCCGTTAATTTAACAATTATTTAATTAATAGTAGCGTTTTGGCGACAATCTTCGTTTCATTCTATAAATATTGGCTGCATTATTGTTGCGTAATATTATCGACGAAGATTATAGACAGAGACTAAAGGAGAGAGTAGCTAAAATAAAATTATTAATAATGTCTTTTTGGAAAAACTTATTCAAACGTAATACAAAGCAAAATGAGGTTGTCGGAAAATTAGCTTGGATCGGGGTAGATATGCATAACCATATCCTACCCGGCATCGATGACGGTAGCCCCGACATAGAACAATCCCTGAAGCTTATTCAAGGATTAAAAGAATTAGGGATTCAAAAATCTATATCGACACCTCATGTCATGCATGGCGTGCACGACAATACACCGGCCACTATTAAGGACGCCCACACGAAACTAAAACAAGCACTTACCGATCAGGGAATTAAGTTTGATCTGCAGTATTCTGCAGAGTATATGATTGACGATCAGATAGAAACGTGGATCCAAAGCGAAAATCTCTGTCCGTTACCAAATAGACATGTACTTATCGAAATGTCCTATTTGGCAGAATCCAGAGCACTTTTTCAGATTATCAAAGATATTCAGGAAAAAGGCTACCAACCAATTTTAGCACACCCAGAACGATACAATTACTATCACCAGAATTTTAAAGTATATAAAGAGATCAAAGATGCAGGTTGCTTGTTGCAACTTAATCTACTGTCCATCTCCCGATATTACGGAGAGCCCGTCAAATCCATAGCACTGACGTTGATAAAATCAGGGATGTATGACCTGGTTGGAACAGATATGCATCACGACAAACACCTTCATGCGCTTAAAATGGTCGCAGCGAAATATGATACCTTCGATCTGTTGAAAGACAATCCCATAAAAAACGCTACTATGTTTGAAGATAGCCAGAAATTAGCGATATAGCTGTTCTTTTTCTCCGCGAAAAAGAACCAAAAAGCTCGTCGCTTCGGATATTTGAGAGAATGGATAGTACTAAGGATGAATTTCTACATACCTCAAAAATCCGGATGCGACCCTCTATGGTTAAAGAGGGGATAGTGCAATAGCGTAAATAAAAGCGATCAATAACGCTTCGCGTCATGCGGGTTAAATCGACATCGCATTGTTCCGTGCCCAGCTTTACGCAGGCTATTCCGTTAAAAACAAAATAATGTTTGAGCGCAGCGAGTTGTATTTTGTTTAGGAATAGACAAGTAAAGGTAGCGGAACCATGCAAGTCTTGACTTTTTTTGCTTCGTTTTTTGTGTCAAGACAAAAAATGAAGAAGAAAAACTATCTTTGAATTATGGACAAGAAGATTTTCGTTACAGGCGGAGCCGGCTTTATCGGATCCCATGTCGTTCGTGAATTTGTAAATAAGTATGCCAATTACCATATAGTTAATATTGATGCCTTGACCTACGCCGGTAATTTGGAAAACCTGAAAGATGTCGAGAGAAAACCTAATTATACCTTTATCAAGCAAGATATCCGGGATGCAGAAGGTCTATTGGCGCTATTCAAAACACATCAGCCTGATGGCGTTATCCATTTGGCTGCCGAATCCCATGTAGACCGATCTATTGCTGCGCCTACCGATTTCGTGACGACCAATGTGTTGGGTACCGTGAACCTTTTGAATGCGGCACGTGAAACGTGGAAAGACAATCTTGAAGGTAAGCGTTTTCACCATGTATCGACAGACGAGGTCTATGGTACTTTAGGGGAAACAGGGCTGTTTACCGAGGATACCCCGTATGATCCGCATTCCCCTTACTCCGCATCAAAAGCTTCTTCCGACCATTTTGTACGAGCTTATCAAGATACATACGGATTGCCGGTCGTGATTACCAACTGTTCGAATAACTACGGTCCCAATCACTTTCCTGAAAAACTTATACCTCTTTGTATCCTTAATATATTGAACAACAAACCGCTACCTATATACGGCGACGGGAAATACACGCGCGACTGGCTGTTTGTAGTAGACCACGCGCGGGCCATCGATCTGGTTTTCCATCAAGGGAAAAACGGTGAATCGTACAATATTGGCGGCTTCAATGAATGGCAAAATATTGATCTTGTCAGAGAACTGTGCAGACAGATGGACGAAAAGCTCGGGAGAACACCGGAGACGTCGGAACAATTGATTACCTATGTAAAAGACCGTCCAGGACACGATCTACGTTACGCGATTGATGCCACCAAGATCAATAGGGAATTAGGTTATTCACCATCCGTTACGTTTGAAGAAGGGCTTTCCTATACTATAGATTGGTTTTTGAACAACCGGGAGTGGTTAGCACATGTAACGTCGGGAGACTATCAGAAATATTATGAAGAGCAATACGGTAAATAGAGGGTAGTGATGAAAATAATAGAAACGAAACTCAAGGGATGCTTTATTTTGGAACCTTTAAGGCTGGGCGATAAACGGGGTTATTTCTTTGAGAGCTTTAACGAAAGAACCTTTCAGGAACTGACCGGAACGAAAACACGTTTTGTACAGGACAACCAGTCTTTTTCCACAAAAGGTGTACTTCGTGGTTTACACGCCCAAGGTGGCCAACATGCACAAGCGAAGCTAGTGCGCGTATTGCAGGGGCGTGTCCTTGATATCATGGTAGATGCACGTCCGGATTCAGCGACCTTCGGACAGTATGAAGCGATCGAGCTCTCCGACGAGAATAATCTACAAGTGTTTATTCCGAGAGGCTTTTTACACGGCTTTGTCGTACTTTCCGATACCGCTACGTTTTTTTATAAATGTGACAATTTTTACTATAAAGATTCCGAATGGGGTGTGCGCTACAACGATCCGACATTGGCAATCGATTGGCAGCTCCCGGAAGAAGAGTTGATTATATCCGACAAAGATAAAGTTTTGCCTTTTTTTGAAAATGTAAAGATGTAAAGATGCCTTCACAATTTAAACGAATCCTCATAACAGGGTCTAATGGGCAGGTAGGCTCTGAGCTAAAAGAACTGTTGGGAAAAGAGGAAGGCTTTGAAACCTTCTTTTTGGACAGAAAACAGCTTCCCCTTGAACAAACGATGATTATCCAAGATATTCTGGGCATGTATGAGCCCGATATCATTATCCATGCAGCAGCATATACAGCCGTGGATAAAGCGGAAAGTGAGCCGAAACTAGCAGATGCCGTAAATCATCTGGCCACGGAAGAAATAGCACAATATTGCCGCCTACAAGGTGCAAAACTGCTCGCGGTTTCTACCGACTATGTTTTTGACGGCCTTTCCAGTGAACCCCTAACGGAAGATGCCCCCACGGCACCATTGAACATATATGGGCTCACGAAGTGGAGAGGTGAACAAGCAATACAAAAATGGGCCCCCGAAAGCATTATCATACGTACCTCTTGGGTTTACTCTACTTATGGCAATAACTTTGTCAAAACAATGGTCCGCCTCTTGAACGAACGAGAAGAATTATCGGTAGTCCATGATCAGATTGGTTCACCTACCTATGCCAGAGACCTCGCCCAAGCCATTATCGATATTATAAAAGCGGATTGGCTTCCGGGCATTTACCACTATTCCAATGAAGGTCAGCTTTCATGGTACGATTTTGCAGTCACAATCCGGGAGCTGATTGGTGCAACATGCCGAATCATTCCCATTCCGACATCGGAATACCCCACCCCTGCCAAGCGCCCAGCCTACTCTCTATTGGATAAAAGTAAGATAAAGCGTATTTTTAACGTTCGAGTGCCGTTTTGGTTGGATAGCTTAAAAACGATGCTAGGGTCAAGGTGAAAGTTTACGACTTAACAAATTAACGACATGAAAGGTATTATATTGGCCGGAGGTTCCGGTACACGTTTGCACCCACTAACACTAGCTGTATCTAAGCAACTCATGCCGGTATACGATAAGCCCATGATATACTATCCCCTCTCTACCCTGATGTTGGCTGGTATCAACGAAATATTAATCATCTCCACGCCGCAAGATCTGCCAAACTTCCAGAAACTTTTAGGAGACGGTTCCCAAATTGGCTGTCGGATCTCCTATAAAGAACAGCCGAGTCCAGATGGGCTTGCACAGGCGTTTCTCTTGGGAGAAGAATTTATCGGTGGGGATAAGGTGGCGCTTATCTTGGGAGATAATATCTTCTATGGGTCGGGGATGTCCAAATTGCTGCAAAGTTGTTCCGATCCCGATGGAGGGGTGGTATTCGCCTACCCAGTGTACGATCCCGAAAGGTATGGTGTCGTAGAATTTGACGAGCAGAAAAATGTGATATCCATCGAGGAGAAGCCGGCTATGGCTAAATCAAACTATGCCGTTCCGGGACTCTATTTTTATGATAACGGAGTAATTGGAATTGCCAAAAATATAAAGCCTTCTGCCCGCGGAGAGTTAGAAATCACGGATATTAACAAGGAATATCTCCGTCAGGGTAAACTCAAAGTAGGCGTGTTCGACCGAGGGACAGCTTGGTTGGATACCGGGACAATAAAATCACTGATGCAGGCAGGACAGTTTATCCAAGTGATCGAAGAACGACAAGGGATGAAAATCGGTGCGATCGAAGAGGTGGCCTACCGGATGGGTTATATCGATAAGGAACAACTGCTGCAACTTGCCGAACCGTTGGTAAAATCCGGATACGGAGAATACCTAAAGCGCATCGCAAAAGGGAAATAACGAAAAAGCGGTACCTAAAAGATACCGCTTCTATATTTATCGGATGCTGACTATTATTCCCATCCCGGATTTTGTGACAGATTTGAGTTCCGCTCCCGTTGTACTTGTGGAACAGGCCACAGGTAATTTTTAGGAGATTCAAACCTTCTGTTCCATTGAACGACTAAGTACCCCTCCGCGTTTTTTCGGAAAGCACTCGAGCTCAGTGCCGGAAACCACTCCGCTTTTACGCCTTCGATATCTTGGCCAAGGCGCTCACCCTCTTTCCATCTTCGCACGTCGAAATAACGATGGCCTTCAAGTACCAATTCCACTCGGCGTTCCCGGCGGATCTCTTCGCGGACATCCATGCCGTGCTGTGCCAAGAAAGCAAGGTTCATTCTGGTCATACCAACCCGGTCACGGAGTAGGTTGATAGATATATCGAGGTCATCCTGCGTTAGCTTGCCCTGTTCGAAACGAGCCTCTGCATAAGTCAGCAGCACCTCCGCATAGCGGATATGATGAATATCATTGTCATCCCGGTTGTAATTAGGGACGGCGCTCGGTTCCACATATTTCTTATAATAGTAACCTGTTGTCGTCACCGATCCACGACCATCCTGGCTAAACTTAGGCACCATGAAGATATTGGGGTTGGGATTATCCGCTACCGGTCTACCATCATAACGGCCTCCCCAGGTATCGCCCGGTACGAGGATTGTTTGCGTCATGCGTGGATCCCTGTTTTTGAACGCGTCCTCATAGGTATCGTCGTTGTAGAGAGGCGATTTATCAATCGGCAAACCATCGCTGCAAAGATATGACTCCACTAACGATCGCGTAGGCACAAAGCGGGCAAATTGATCCGGTACCTGGATTTCCCGGCTTAAGTTGTGCATAATGATATCCATTTTGTGCATGCGGGCAAAAATTGTTTCCTTGTTTCGTCCTTCTGCTAGTTTACCGTTTCTGGTGAACAAGTCGTAGTAGGAAGTTTCAGGATCGCCGGTACTATATAAAGAATATACGCCCATATCCATGACTGCCTTCGCAGCTTCTTCGGCCACATCAAAGCGCCCATAAGTCAGGGCAATTCGAGCCTTTAAAGCCAATGCTGTGCCTTTGTTTACCCTACCCAGGTTATCACCCGTAGGAATTTCCTCGGAAAGATGTTCCGCGGCCAAATCAAGTTCATTCAAGAGGAAATCCACCACTTTCTCCTGTGGATCTCTTTCTCCATATACTTCCGGATCATCGGGATCAAGCGTAGTGGTGATAAGCGGCACATCGCCAAAAAACGAAGTCATAAAGCTATAATTTAGTACGCGGATCACACGCACTTCCGCGGCAAGTCTTTCCGTTGCGCCCGGATCTATTTCTTCCGCTCCTTCATAGTTCTCTAAAAACGCATTACATTCCCGTACATCACGGAACATATTTCGCCATTCATCGTTCACGGTAGGTTGTGTTACGGGAAACACCCCCGATCCAATATCTTTGTACTGGTTTGTTTGGGGCCACATCGTATTTTCACCCATATTTTCCATGTCGACAAAGTTTTTGGCTTTTACACGCGAATAAATGGCTGTTGCCGCCATTTCAAGTTGCTCTTGCGTTTGCCAGAATGTTTCGTCGACGAGCTCATCCTGCGGATAACGATCCAAAAAATCGCTACAGCTGCTCATGGTTCCTAAGCCTAGCAGCAACACCGCTAATTTAAAGTTATGTATATATTTTTTATGAAAGATCATGACTATCAATTATTTAAGATTTAAATTGAGACCTACTGTAAACGTTTTTACTTGCGGATAATAACCACCCGTATTACCTACCGGTACTTCCGGGTCATATCCATAGAAGAAATCCGTTTTGGTAAATAAGTTTTCTCCCGACACATATAGTCTTAATTTACTGACACGCATGCGCTCCATCCAGGGGGCAGGGAACGTATAGCCCAACTGTACATTTTTCAACCTTAAATAGGAGGCGTCTTCTATCCATTTAGACGACATACGCGTGTTATGCGTCCGTAAGTACACAAAACGTGGGTACGAAGCATCGGTGTTATCCGGTGTCCAGCGATCTAAATGTATCTCCTGTGGCATCGCGCTGTTGTCAATGAATGCATGTCTGGCAGAGCCGGCGAGATAGCCGTCGGCCTTCCCAACGCCTTGCAAGAAGAAGCTAAAATCGAATCCTTTATAAGCCAGGTCACCTCGGAAACCATAGGTGTATCGCGGAATATCGCTTCCCAGGATATGTCTGTCGTTTTGTACCGTGATAGCTGTTGCATCAGGATCCGTCGGTTTATAGATTAAGTCGCCTGGGGCCACCAAGTCGCCACTTTGAAATGGAAATTTCGGCACATATTGCCCGTCAACGATATCAAAATCCGATTCTTGTGCAATGCGGTCGGCGATGAAGCCATAAAAAGCATCCAGTGGGTAGCCTACCAAACGTACGCGATCACCAAGGACTTCACTGCGGTCTTCTAAATGCGTGACTTTGTTTTTCACGTCAGATAGGTTGAAATTCGCGCCATAGCTCAGTTCGCCAATATTGTCCTGCCAGCCGAGAGTCAGTTCCCAGCCCCTATTTTCTACCGATCCGGCATTATACGACATATAATTTGTTCCGACTCCGATCACATCAGGGAGAAGCCGTGGAAGCAATATATTATTCGTGTTATTGACAAAGTAATCGGCGGTTACGCTTAATCTATTCGATAAGAAAGCTAAGTCCAAACCGATATTCGTTTTTTCAGATGATTCCCAAGATAGGAGCGGATTAGGAATGTAACTCTGGCGGAAGCCTACCTGTTCCCGATCGCCAATAGGGTTGTTTGATGTCACACCAGAAGGTGCCAAGGTGAGCAGATAAGGGAAATCGCGCACGGAATTATTATTGGGATCCATTACCTTATCGTTCCCTTGTGTACCATACGAGAAACGTACCTTACCTAAATTCCAAAAATCCTTCAATCCTTCAAAGAAAGTCTCTTCACTAAATACCCATCCTGCAGAGAACGAGCCGAACCAGTCCCAGCGTACATCAGGGTGGAATCTCGAAGAGCCGTCATAACGGAAATTACCTTCCAATAGATATTTACTTTGATAGTCATAATTCACCCGTCCAAAGAAAGACATAAGCGCGTTCTGTCTACTTGAACTTCCGTTCAATTGGTTCTCCGTTCCAATTTCCAAAGAAGGCAAGTCTTGCGAAGCTAGACGTTGTCTCGATGCCCAAAAATCATTTCCTACCGTTTCTTCCAGTGAATAGCCTAATAAACCTGTTAGGTTATGCTTTTCCTGAAACGTCTTGGTATAGTTGGCCGTACCGATAAACGTCTGATAGGTCTGGGCATAATGATCCATCCGCATGCTATTGGGGTAATTGGTACGGTAGATCAGTTCATCATCATCCGGACTGAAATAGTTGATGGTCTTCAGTAACGTGTTGCGTTTCGAATTGTACTTTACTAAGCCGTATTGGCCTTTCAGATCCAATCCTTCAAAAAGATTGATTGTTGCGGCGATGTTGGCGGTGATTTCTTGCGATGTAAAACTATTTGTTCCACCATCTTGCGCCCAAGCCACGGGGTTACTTTGTCCACCATGGTAGCCCCAGCTACCGTTGGTGAAACGTACGGGAACCAGTGGACGGATCGATGTCGCCGCCGATAGCGGACTCGTTCCGGAAGCCGAACCGTCATACGCACGGTCCACGTATCCCAAGTTACCATCTAATTTAATGCGATCGAAAACTTCCGTGTTTAACCGTAAGCGGGCGTTATGCCTTCCGGCTTTAAAATTGTCTCCAACCACTAGCCCTCCTTCGCCGAGATAACCATACGAAGCGTAGTAGCTGGTCTGGTCTTTACCACCTTGCAAGCTCACGTTATAATTTTGTTGTGGCGCGCTTTTGCGGTACACCTCGTCGATCCAATTGGTATTTGCGAAATAATTTGGATCCGACCCGTTACGTGCAATTTCAATCTGTTCTTCCGTATAGGTTGGATTTTGCCCTGCGTTAACGTTCGCTTCATTCTGTAATATCATATAGTCGACCGAGCCCAAGAACTTCGGTAACGCCGTAGGGGTTTGCCAACCGAAGTAACTGCTTACATTTATAGCTGGACTGCCCGAGGCACCTTTTTTGGTGGTTATCAAAACAACCCCATTTGCACCCCGTACCCCATAAATAGAAGAGGAGGCAGCGTCCTTCAATACCGAGATACTCTCGATATCGTCCGGATTCAAGATATTCATGTCGCCGCCAGGTACACCATCAATGACAATAAGCGGATTGGCATCGCCCCAAGTACCAACACCGCGAATACGAATCTTAGGTGCTTGAGCTCCAGGCGCGGTATTTTCGCCGCGAACCGTCAATCCCGGAATCTGACCTTGCAATCCACGTCCAACGTTGGTAATTGGCCGGTTTTCCAGATCTTCACCCGAAATAGAACCTACGGCACCCGTTAGATTGATTTTCTTTTGTGTACCATAACCTACCACGACTACTTCGTCCAGATCACCCGCGATAGCGTTTAGGGTAATCGCTAGTTTGGGTTGCGCATCATACACCAGTTCACCAGGCGAATGGCCGATATAAGAAGCCACCAAAACATCGCCCTTCTCTAGTCCCGTCAGTTGGAATTCTCCGTTCACGTCCGTTTGTGTCTGTAAGGTTTTCCCTCGAACCACTACCGTGGCGCCAATCAGGGGCTCTCCCTGATCGTTGGTTACCGTACCTGATACTTGTTGTTGTACGGCAGGAGCAGATACCGAAGTAACTTTCTTTAATACAATATTTTTACCGACGATATTGTATACGATATCCGTTCCGCTCAATATCTTTTCCAGTGCCTCCGTAAGGGGGACATTTTTTAATTGAACGCGGTCTATCGATATTCCCTGGATTTCGGATTCGTGATATACAAAATAGTAATCCACTTGGTTCTCCAGGTTTTTGAGTACATTACCTAGTGGTGTGTGGTTTGCCCTTAACGTAATATTTTGTTGGCCGTAACTACTCGCAGTCGCGGTAGAAAGCGTAAAAAACAGTAGCATGACTATCAGTTTCATCACTTTTTTTAAATACATCATTTTTTAGATCTAGCTTTTTCTTGTTTTAACTTGTCTTTCATAATGCGGTTATCCTTCTATTGGTCGTTACATTTTAGTTGTTTCTCCATAGGCATGTTCTTTTTGGGGTATCATCATCAAATTGTTATCGTTTAAGTTTGTTTGTATTCCTAAATAATGCAGCATTTTCATTACTTGCGAAAGCTTGACGTCCCGGGCAATTTTTCCGGTGATCCTCCGGTTGGCCAAACCTTCGCTTAGCTGCACCTGGATATTATACCAACGGCCTAATTGTCGACCTACATCGGCGAGTGTCGTATTTTCAAATAAGAACAACCCATTTTTCCAAGCAATCACATCCATGATATGCTCATGCTCGGATACCGTGATCCGTTGAGAGGTTGATGCAACACCAACCTGGTTGGGTTTAAGGACTACGCGGTCCATATTGGTTTTCATGGCTAAGCTGCCCTCTACCAACGCGGTTTGCATGGATTTATCTTCTGGATAAGCCCGCACATTAAATTTTGTGCCCAATACCTCGATTTCGCCTGAAGTACTCTTCACCGTAAATCGTTTGCCATCTAATTTTGCTACCTCAAAATATACTTCTCCGCTTACCGTTACCTCGCGGTGCTGTGCACCCAGATTGGATAGGAAAGCGATACGTGAATCGGCATTAAGCCACACTTTTGTACCATCGGGCAAACGCATATTGATCTGTCCACCTTTGGGCGTCTTGACGACATGCTGCGTCCCCGGTTCGTCTTCCTGTACCGGTTCATAAGATAACTCCCCGTTGTTATTGACGAGCCTTACATCTCCCATCTTTATACTGTCTCCAGCTTTGATATCTTGCAAGGACAACGTTTTTCCCCCTTCTAGCGTAAGGATTGCTTCTTCTTGCGCAGGGTATACGTCGTGTTCTACTTGCGAAGCTATGGACGTTGTCTCTTCCGGAGCCGTTGTTTGGCGGTTCATATATATCCAGGTGAACGTTAGCAGTGTTCCCACGGCGCAGGCTGCCAATGCATAGGTCGCCGTCACCTTCCACCTTGCTTTGCGCGGTGTAATTGGAACTTGCGCCATGATATCCTGAAGCAATACATCAGCCTCCCTGTCGGAAAATAAAGGAGCAGTATGATCTGATGGCGGTGTGTTGTGCCAAATAAGATCAAAGGCAGCCTGTATCTCGTCCTCGCCGCTTTCTTCCAATAAACGATGGAGTAGCGATAACTCCTCTTTGGAGATGTCCCCATCCAAGTATTTTTGTAGAAAATACGAAATACAATATGCGTTATTATCCATGTCGGCGCTAGCTTTACCTATAAAGATGCCGACGGTTCAAAAAAGGGGGTATGGTTAAGAGAAAAAAATGAGAAAAAAAGAAATGACTACGTCTTTATGCTTTTTGATGTACGATTGGATAGATTGATTGGCCAATTGTAGATATTTTTTTACGGTTTCCCTGGAGATATTCAAGTCTTTCGCAATTTCAGCGTATTTTTTGCGATCGTGCCGGCTCAGCAAATAGACTTTTCGTTGCTGCGGTGGCAGTTCGTCAATGGCGCGATCTAACAATGCATATACCGTGGACGGATGCTCGTCGGGTACGAGATGCAAGTCGGTTTGTTCTTCCTTCCAGGCTTCAATTTTGCCTTTTTCCCGTATCCGCGTTCGAATAGAGGCGAGGCAACTGTTTTTCGTTGCTATAAAGACATAAGCATCCAAATCGGTGATGTCGACGAACAAATGGTGTTTTTGCCATAATCCGACAAAGACATCCTGCACAATTTCCCTCGTTTGCTCCCGATCCTTCAATATGCGGAAAGCATGCTTTGCAACGATATCTTGGTATCGATAGTAAAACTGGGCAAAAGCTCTTTCATCGCCCCGCGCTATTTGCCGCCGTAAATCATCTCCGCTTATTTTCATCTTCTCCTACCGATTGCACGGATACAAAACTAAGAAATTCAGCATAGTCTTACATTTTTTTAGTCCATTAACTTTATATAAACAAATAAAGCAGCAATAGTTTTTCACGATCTGCATGCATGGATGCGGAAAACTTTTTAATACACCAGTTGTTCTTGTATAAAACGACTATTATGGAAAGATTTTCACACATTTTATTGTTATCTATCAGTATGTTGCTGTTTAACAGCTGTGCTGCCATCGAAGGAATTTTCAAAGCCGGTATGTGGACAGGCTTTCTCATCGTGGGCGTTGTCATCGCCCTTGTTATTTGGATTATAGTAAAATTAGTAGGCGGAGGCAGACGGTAAAGGGCGCGTATGGATAAATTAGAAAGCTTCCATCAAGATGTTTTGCGTGGGCTCAAAGATCATCCTAAGTGGTTACAGCCAAAATATTTCTATGACGATAACGGCGCGGCCTTGTTCCAGCGTATTATGGAAATGCCAGCCTACTATCTTACCGCTTGTGAGTTGGAGATTTTTCGCGACAAAACAGTAGAGCTGGCGGAAGTATTGCATATTCAGCAGGAACCTTTCGATTTAATTGAACTAGGAGCGGGAGATGCAATGAAATCCAGTTTTCTGCTCGAACATCTTCTTCGGGAACAGGCCAACTTCACCTATATGCCCATCGATATCTGTGGGGAAGTACTGCTAACGCTTCGCGATCGCCTGAACCGAGACCTCCCCAATTTGGAAGTTGTTCCGCTGCACGGCGAATACCTGGATATGCTTCGCGAAGCGACTGAACAATCAGACCGACGGAAAATCGTTTTATTTCTCGGGAGCAATATCGGCAACATGGAATTGGAGGATGCGCATGGCTTCTGCAGAACGGTAAATAGGCGCTTGAAAGTAGGTGATACGATGCTGATTGGCTTCGATCTACAGAAAAATCCACATACCATTCTCGAAGCATACAACGACAAGGAAGGGATTACTGCGGCATTTAACCTGAATTTGCTGGAGCGGATCAACCGGGAGTTGGATGCTGATTTCAACATCAGCACGTTCCAGCATTATCAAACATATGATCCTATCGATGGCGGCTGCCGGAGCTATTTGGTGAGCGGGACTGCTCAAAAGGTCAATATGGGAGGGGAAGTTATCTCTTTCGAGGCCAATGAGCCCATTGCCGTAGAGGTTTCCCGAAAATATACCCCGCTTGAAATTGATCAGATGGCTATCGAAACCGGCTTTGCCCCCTTAACGCAAATTGCTGACAATAAAAATTGGTTTGTAGATGCTATCTGGCAGGTCAATTAAAAGAAGCACATATGGAACAAAAGACGTTTACATCTACATCTCAGGCTTTGTTAACGCAGTATACGACGATACGGCGTTACACCGAATCCCTATGTGAACCGCTCGAGGTCGAGGATTACGTTGTACAGCCCGTTGCCCATGTCAGTCCACCCAAATGGCATTTAGGGCATACCACCTGGTTTTTCGAAACGTTTATCCTTAAGCCATATGCAGCCGGTTATAGCGTCTTTAACAACCAATACAATTATGTATTTAATAGTTATTATGAAACGGTGGGTGCGCGGGTCGTTCGGACGGATAGAGGTAACTTGAGCCGGCCATCGGTAGCTGACGTATATCACTACCGGACGTATGTGGACGAGCAAATGGAGGCTTTTCTAAATCAAGGGATGCTTACGGAGGCAGTTGCGGAACTGTTGGTGTTGGGGCTACACCATGAACAGCAGCATCAGGAGCTTTTGCTTACCGATATCAAGTATATCTTAGGACACAATCCTCTTTTTCCGCATTATATAGATGAACTGAAGCCCGAGAAAATTCCTATGGAAGAACTTGTGATGCTCCAAATACCGCAAGGGCAATATGAAATTGGTTTCCGGGGCAGCGGGTTTTGTTATGATAATGAACTCGGCCGGCATACCACTTATCTCCAGGAATTTGCTATCGCTAACCGTTTGGTGACGAACGGAGAATATCTGGATTTCATAGAAGACGGTGGTTATCGGGATTTTAGGTACTGGCATTCCGAAGGCTGGGATTGGGTAAAAATGCAGCAGGCTGAAGCCCCATTGTATTGGTATTTGATCGATGGACAGCGTATGTACTATACGTTGCGGGGATTACAGCAAATCGATCTGGCTGCACCCGTCTGCCACGTAAATTTCTATGAAGCTTCTGCCTACGCTGCTTGGAAGGGGATGCGGCTTCCAACCGAAGCCGAATGGGAAGTTGCTTCCAGTCGATTTGAATGGGGTGAGCGTTGGGAATGGACCGGCAGCGCCTATCTTCCATATCCCGGTTTTAAGAAAGCAGCGGGTGCGGTGGGAGAATACAATGGAAAATTTATGGTAAACCAAATGGTATTGCGTGGTGCTTCCGTGGGTACGTCGCCCGGTCATAGCCGGCCTACTTATCGAAATTTCTTCCATGCCGAGCATCAATGGCAGTTTACTGGAATTCGTCTGTGTGCATCTTACTCATGAAAGCTTTTTTCAAAATACCCAATAGTGGGTATTTTGAAAATAACTAGATCTGTTTAGTTTTGCGATGCTAAATAATAGCAGATGAGTTTATTGAAAAAAAAGCTATGAAAAGTTAAAAAATAAAAATTAATATAAAATTAACCCAAATGTATTCCTATTTTATAAAAAATGCCTACATTTGTGGTCTACAATCTACAATCTATGCACTGAGGGGTGGTTTTGCCACTCAAACAAACAGTTTTTTGATTATTAATCGAATAAATTGTGAAGAAGCTGTTTGTACTTAGGATGAAAAACAAAAGGTATTAACTTAAAAAAATTAAAGAATAAGTGAACTAATCGTTAACTATCAGCCGCAGGCTAACACTTGTATTTTTTGGCAATCCACATCTTGAAAATAGTGTAATAAAACACTGCATGGGGATTTTTTTGACCGAAATTTATCGTTTTAGGATAAATATGGCATGATATGTTATTGCTTAGTCTTTTTAGTTTAAAATAATCCCTTTTAGGTATCTACGATGAAAAATTAAATCAAAAAGATATGCATAGGTATGTTCAAAATCGTGTATTGGTGTATTTAAAAATGCTTCTTGTGTTGACAGACACGCTGTGTTTAAACCTCATTTTTGTAGGGGCATTTTTCGCTGTTACGACGTTTGGTCTAGTTAATGCCCAAGAGATTATCTCAAGTAATTATTATTCCCTGTGGATGATGTTTAACCTCGTCGCATTAGTCTCCTCTTTATATTTCCGTTTATATGAAAACAGTACGATAGAGCGTCTCGAATATGTTTTCCGCCAAACGTTTCGTACCCTGTTGACATTGCTTGTCGCCTTTTCCGTATGTGTGTTGATCGGTCATCATTTCACCGGAGTATGGTATTTTCTGGCGGCTATTGTTGTCTTGGTGTCTCTCTATGTCGGACTTTCCCGATTTGCGCTCACTTATGTGTATACCGTGCTGCCAAAGCGCTTCCGCTGGAGCAAAAACGTCGCATTAATTGGCCATAACGACTATCTGGCGGCGGTGGAAGGAAGCTTCGCAATCAATCATGCCTTTTACCACGTCAATACCATTAAATATTATGACGAAGTAGAGCAGCGGAGCAAAGAAGAAAAAGTCGCGCAATTCCGCCGTTATTTTGAGGAAGTTTCCAAACTGGGGATACACGACGTATTTTTGGTCAGTACGCCCGACATCAATACCTACAGCAAGGAGTTGATTATGGCGGCGAACCACCAGTGCGTACAACTGAATTTCGTACCCGCGGTTACCGCTACACTATCCTATGGAAGTACGAAGAGCGACGCAGTTAGGCTAGACCTTCCTGTTATACGTTCGCATGAGGATTCCCTTTCGACTATGGAAAACCGGATAAAGAAGCGCATGGTAGATCTATTCATCTCGGGTTTGGTCCTTGTTTTTGTTTTGAGTTGGCTTGTACCGATCATCGGTTTGATTATCAAGCTACAGAGCCCGGGACCTATTTTCTTCAAGCAGCCTCGTTCTGGCCGCAATAACCAAACCTTCGGTTGTTATAAGTTTCGCAGTATGGTGGTAAATAAGGATTCGGATAGGGCACAAGCTACCAAGGATGATAAGCGTATTACGCCCATCGGTAAATTCCTCCGCAGGACCAATCTGGACGAATTCCCACAATTTATCAATGTGTTTCTCGGACAGATGAGTGTTGTCGGACCACGCCCCCACATGCTGTCACATACGGAGCACTATAGCAAGCTGATCCAGCATTACATGGTCCGCCATTTTGTAAAACCGGGTATCACAGGCTGGGCTCAGGTCAATGGTTATCGGGGAGAAACAAAGGATCCAAAACTGATGGCAAAACGTGTCGAGCACGATTTAGAATACATGAGCAATTGGTCTAGCATGTTGGATTTCAAAATTATATTTATGACTGCCCTGAATATGATACGGGGCGAAAAGAATGCCTATTAATGAATGTTTTTACTATAGAATACTATAAAATTATGAAAACCAGATCTATCCAAGTTTTTGTGATGCTGATCAGTTTCTTGACATTAGGTGTACTCTCCGGAGCACAGGCTAGTGAACAGCGCGATAGCATCCCTGAGTCGGCCTATTCAAATGGCTATCCTTATCCTTTTGCGCTGGGCGTCCATATGGGAACCACGGGGGTAGGCTTACACCTTTATCAACCACTTGGTCCAAAATTTGGGTTGCGGGTAGGTGCCAGTTATATGCCTTTCAATACGCATATTGCAGGCACTTACAACAACTATGCGACCCGTAGTGACGTAAAAGCGAAATCCGGTAATGTATCGCTTGCGTTCGGTTGGACACCCTTTTCACAACAGGGCGGATTTTTTAGAAGCTTCAATGTCCAATTGGGCGGCGCATACTTCTATAAGCTGGATGGAGAGTTGAGCACGCGTTTGCGCGATCCTTACAAATTTGGTGAAATCGACGTACATCCCGATCATGTGGGAACAATTAAAACCGAAGTGGAGTGGAAAAAAACGGTCAATCCGTATGCGGGTATCGGTTGGAGCAATATTGTTATCGATAGCCGTTTCTCCATGCATATCGATTTGGGTTGCTACTACCTTTCCAAGCCTAGTGTATCCATGGAGGCAACAGGACTTTTGGAAGAGAATGTCAACAATGCCGCGACGATCGAGCGTAATATGAAGAATTACCGCTATCTGCCACGCTTGGAGTTTGGTTTCAGTTATCGGTTTTGGTAGGGCAATAAGTAAAATATAATCAAGATGAAAATATTTAGAAAATTAGCAATATATACATGGGTCGTTGCACTTTTAGGCGTCTCTTCCTGTGAAAACCCGTTAAAAGACTTTAACCTGCAGATCAGTACAGAGGTTATCGAACACTATGTTACGTTACGGGTTGTGGATACCGAGGGGAACAACATCAATGGTGTCTCGGTGGCACTTGTATCCGGTGATACACAGGATATCTACAACATGAACGGATACAAAGATTTCAAACTGACCGATAACCTGATCACGTTGGGCGTTGATCCAAAACGTACACCCACTGCAAATAACCCCATTCGGTTTCGCGTGCAGTTTTCTGCAAGTGGTTATAATACGCAAACTGTACCGGTAGCGATTACCGATGCATCAGCAGGTATCCAAACTGTTGTACTTACTAAACCTATCGAGGTACCTGATGGTGCGGAAGAAGTGGTAGAGAATGTAGAGCTGGATACAGAAGGCTCGACGACAACCGAGACTGTTGTGGAACTACCGTCTGCGGTAGGTGAAGGGGATATGACCTTGACGGTTCCTAGCGGAACACAATTTAAAGATGCTAATGGAACGGTTATCACCGGCACGAATGTCCAAATTGTGGTGACCAGTATCGATGCCAACAATGAAGATGCGGTGGTGCTCTTACCCGGAGGCGACCTGCGCAGCGATGAAGTTATATTGGAAGGCGGTAGTACGGCTGCCGGAACATTCAGTCCAGCTGCCGTAGCCGATATTAAAATGTTGGTAAATGGCACGCAGGTAAGACAGTTTAGCCAACCTTTGGTGGTGAGCATGCCGGTTCCTGCGAACTATGTGAGCCCTATTACAGGGCAGGCTTTAACGGCCGGAACGGTATTTCAGATATTTAGTAACAGTGGCGACGGTGTTTGGCGCTTTGAGCGAAACAGCACGGTTACCGGTTCGGCAGCTACCGGCTTCCGGGTAAGCTTTCCGGTGACCCACTTAACGTTCTATATGGCCGGCGAATTTGCAGAAGCTTGTTCATCGGCACGTGTCATCAATTTCTCGGGTGATTGGATGAGCGCTGGCGCTACGTATCCGATTCGAGTAGATGCTATGTGGGGAGGAAAGGTCATTGCTACAGGAGAATATTCGATTAACGCCAGCAACAATGCCGTCAGCGTCTTGAACGTACCCGCCTCGGGAGTAACAATCGTTGTCCGTAACAGTGCAGGCAATATCCTTGAGCAGGGACCCTTGGCTGCCTGTGGTCAAACAACGACTATGCAGTTGCCAAACCCTGGAGATGCTACCGGAACCACCTCGACCTTACAATTGTATGTACGCTGTCCAGGGCAGACGAATGTTATTACGCTCTTGCCTACGTTCCAACTGTTCTACCGTGAGTCAGGGACAACAGAATTCAAATACTTGGGCGAGGTAAACAACGGTTACTTGCGCACCAGTCTATTGAAAACAGATGGTACCGAATACGACTTTAAAGCGATTTGGGGTGAACGTGTGAAAATCGTGAACAACCATACGGTTAGTGAAGACAATACCGCCACAGTTGGTACCGCACCGGGTGATATTATCGGTGAGCATGCCGGCATGACGAACTTGGCGATACTAACGCAAGAATGTAATAACTTATAGAAAAGCATAAAGATGTTGAAGAGCTCAAGTGTAAGCTTGTGATTGTAGGGAAATACTCCGGCCGGGCGAGCTGGCCGGGTATTTCTATTTTTCACAAATAAACCGAGGGATACCAAACATCATATAGAGAAAGTCATGTGGACTATTTTTAACCGAAAGCGCCAATATCCGGATTTGCAGTGGATGTACGCGGATATGCATTCACATATATTACCCGGGATCGATGATGGTTGCGAAAATGTGGAGCAGAGCGTTGCCTTGTTACAACGCCTCGAAGCACTCGGTTTAAAGAAATTCTATTTTACACCGCATATCATACAGGATATGTATCCCAATACGTCAGAAACGATCAGTAACGCATTCGATCGCTTACGTCAAAAAGGCGTCGAGCAACTTGCGGCAGGATATGCAGCTGAATACATGGTGGATACGGCTTTTGATCAGCACTTTGCAACCAACCCGCGAAATTTACTTTGTTTACCCGGCGGACATGTATTAATCGAAATGTCCTATATGGAGGAGAGTAAGTTGATTGAGAAAATAGCGTTTGATCTCCAGATGGAGGGGTATATTCCCATTTTGGCGCACCCGGAACGGTATCTTTTCTACCAGCGAGATCCAAAGAAAATCGAACGTTTTCAGGATATCGGTTGCCTGTTGCAACTTAACCTGCTATCCCTTATGGGGTATTATGGACGGAACGAACGGCGGGTGGCTAAATATCTGTTGGAAAACGGCATGATTAGCCTCGTGGGTACCGACGTCCATCATGAGCGGCATTTGCGCGCTTTGGAAATAGGTATTCTACAAGAAGATGTTCGCGCTTACTTTAAACATTGCACGATATTGAATGAAGAACTTTTTAGTGGGGTAACCACCTAAAAATGAATACAAAAACAAACTACAACACAACTACAATTTACAAGTTTAAACGATGAAAAAATTAAGTAAAAGCCCAACCTTTTCTCGGTTGGTATTTTTCCCGCTCGTATTGTTGCTCATCAGCAGCTGTTCGGTCAAGAAAATTGTATACTTCAACGATTTGCCAGCAGATACGACACGTATACTCAAACAGGCTGCAGCCTTTACCGAGCCGGTAATCCAATCGGATGATATCTTAAATATCACGATCCAAACGTTAGATCCGACGACCGCTGCCGTAGCGAATCAATCCATGGCGATTCAGGCAGTCGGAGCAAGTTCAGCTAGCAATCTCGGTAACCAAGTGATTTCAGGTTTTCTAGTAGACAAAGACGGCTTTGTTCACATGGCCTTGATCGGAAAAGTTGAAGTGAAAGGTTTGACTACCTATCAAGCCCGTGAACGCATCACCGCATTAGCCACCCAATACTACAAAGATCCTACTGTGCAGGTACGTTTTGCGAATTTCAAGGTCACGGTGTTAGGCGAAGTTACGCGTCCAGCAACTTATACTGTTCCGAATGAAAAAGTGACTGTGCTTGATGCCTTGGGATTAGCAGGTGATTTGACCATCTTCGGTAAACGGGAAAATGTACTGTTAGTTCGTGACCAAGGTAAAGAGAAAGAATTGGTACGACTGAATCTGAATGATAGCGACGTGTTCCAATCCCCTTATTTCTATCTGCGGCAGAACGATGTCATCTATGTAGAACCTGGTAAAGGTAAGGCTGCGGCAAACAATGCAGCGAGGACGCAGACGTTTGCAATCATCGGATCGGTATTGTCTGTGTTGATTGTAGCATTGACGAGGTTGTAAAGGCCATATAATTCAATTTCAAAAAAATACAAATCACGAGTTACGAATCACGACAAAATGAATAAAAAAAATATAGACTGGGACGAAGAGTTTGACTTTGAACGGCGGAAATCGGATAACAAGGAATTGTTGCGTTTCATCAGTCGGTTATTATCCAATTGGTATTGGTTTTTAATATGTGGTTTCATTGGCTTTGCCAGTGCTTATATATACCTGCGGTATACAGTTCCCTCCTATAAGATACACGCCAAGCTACTGGTATCCGACGAGAAAAAAGGTGGAGGCATGTTGTCTTCGTCTGCTTTGGGCGACTTGTCTAGCTTGATGGGAACGAAGAACTCAGTCGATAATGAGGTAGAGGTGTTGAAAACAGCCGACCTCATGCGAGAAATGGTGCTGGCTGAAAAGGCTTATATCAATTATTTCAATACAGGTACCGTGCATAATGCTCCTGTTGTAGCGGCTCCCTTCCGTGTGGAACTGTTATCAACCCCTGATTCGATAGCCAGGGATTGTGCCTTGGAAGTCCGACTCCTGGTAGGTAAAAGATTAGAGCTTTCAAATGCCGATACTTTGTTTCACGCGGAATGGAATGAACCATTTTCACTACCTAAGGTAGGGATATTGAAATTAGAGAAAACGGGTAATGGAAGACCTCATGAATATTATGGATTTCAGCTAGTACCGGTGCGGGATGTGGTAGCTTCTTTCAATGAAATGTTGGCGGTGGAAGTTACTAATAAAAATGTGTCTACTATCGATTTGACGTTAGAAAATTCTCTACCCAAACGGGGCGAGCAGTTATTGACAACGTTGATCGATAAATATGTGGAAATGAATTTGCATGACAAGAATGTTATTGCCGATTCTACATTAGCTTTTATTAACGCTCGTTTACGGAAAATCACAGACGAATTGGCGGGCGTAGAAGACCGTATTTCAGGCTATAAAAAACGCAATCAGTTAGCGGATATATCGCAACAAGGTAGAGTGCTGATTGAAAGTTCTGCAGATTTTACACAGAAACTGGCAGAGGTGGAAACGCAGTTAGCAGCGGTAGATGCAGTGGCGACTTATCTGAAAGATACCCAACACCCGCGGGTCGTGCCGTCGGCAGTTATCCCTCAGGACATTGGATTTAATGCGCTTATCCAGCGTTATAATGAACTGGTCTTACAACGAGAACGCCTATTATTAGCAAATACAGAAGATAATCCGCTTGTGCAAAATATTACTTCACAAATTGCTGGTGTTCGCCAAGATATGATTGCCAATGTGGCGTCTACAAGACGTCAACTAGAGTTAGCAAAGCAGAGTCAACAAGAACTAGCGAACAGTGTATCTTCACAAATCACTCAAGTACCCACGATAGAGCGTGGATATATCGATTTAGCGCGTCTACAGCAGATTAAACAAGCACAATATATCTTCTTGCAGGAAAAATGGGAAGAGACGGCTATCGGACGTACCGCGAATGTTTCGAATTCGAAAGTCATCGATTCACCAAAGGCGGAGCAAAATCCTTTCTCGCCTAAGCGCAAAATGATTTATGCATTAGGCTTAATATTGGGGTTGACTTTTCCATTGAGCTTCATTTATATCAAAGATTTGTTGAATGTACGCATCCAATCTATGGAGGACATCGAGAGACGGAATAGTTTGCCCGTGTTAGGGATGATTGCACACTCCGAAGAGGAAGGGCAAGTCGTTGTCAGTAAGACTTCCCGTTCACCCATTGCAGAGCAATTTCGGGCAATGCGCACGAATTTGGAATTTGCATTAAACGGAGGTAATCGTATCCTCTTTACGTCTTCTATGTCTGGCGAAGGAAAATCTTATGTCGCCTTGAATCTAGCAGTGTCTTTGGCACTACTTGACAAAAAGGTGCTCTTGATGGAATTGGATTTGCGGAAGCCTTCCGTAACAGCAAAACTCGGTCTTCCAGCGGGTAAGGGATTTTCCCATTATGTGGTTCGAACGGATATGCAGATCGATGAGATTATTATGGCTTCCGGTGTTCATGAGCATGTAGATTTGATTCAGGCAGGTGCGATTCCTCCCAACCCCGCAGAATTACTAATTCATCCACGTGCTACAGAACTGATGGAAACATTATCGGATCGTTACGACTATATTTTAATGGATGCGCCACCGGTCGGGATAGTAACAGATGCGCAATTATTGTCTCGCTATGCCGATTGTTGCCTGTATTTAGTGAGGCAAGGGCATACCTATAAAGAGCAATTACGTATACCGAATGATTTGGTAGCAACAAATAAGATAAAGCCCATTCAATTGATAATCAATGATATCAAGGCAAGGAACAGTTATTATTCCAATTATGGTTACGGCTATGGCTATGGCTATGGAGAATATGGTCAGGTTCGTAAAAAAAAATGGTGGGAGTTTGGAAGTAATAAAGAAAGTTGAGTTGAGTAGGGCAAAACATGGCAAATAATTTTAGACATTATAGCTGGAGCATCGCGAATAAGATTGGTGGTCAAATTATCGGCTTTGTTGGGAACATTGTTATTGCGAGACAACTTACACCGGATGATTATGGATTAATAGGAATGTTGGCAATATTTATAGCTATATCTTGGAGTTTTACGGAATCGGGATTAGCAGATTATTTACTTAGTAATCCAAATATCGACAGTTTAGATGTATCTACAGTATTCATTTTCAATATTATCGTAGGTCTAATCCTCTATTTCTTATTGAATTTGTCAGCTCCTTTAATTGCTAATTTTTATGAGAGACACGAGCTGGTTAATATTATTAGAGTTTTAGGCTTGTCCATTATTTTAAGAGCAATATCGTTCACTCCACTAATTGTTCTTCAAAAAGAGCTCCGTTTTAAAGAACTAGCCATGTTAAATCTGTCAGCATCTACTTTATCGATAATTATAAGCTATATCATGGCGTTGCAAGGTTTTGGCTATTGGTCACTAGTTTTTCAGAATATTTCTATTCCTTTAACTATACTTTTTATTTTATTGCTTTTCCTTAAATGGCGACCTAAATTTCGCTTTAATAAGGAGAGATTTAGACCGATGATAAATTTCGGAACAAACCTCCTAGTCGCATTTTTGATTAATCAAGTTGGGAAGAATATGCACGCTACTCTTATAGGAAAATTTCAAACTCCAAGAACTTTAGGTTATTATTTGCAAGCATCAAAAATTAATGAAACTGTCTTTCAGGGAATTAATTCTGTAGTTTTAGGAACCTCCTATTCGATTATAGCTCGGGAACCGGACGGCTTAAAGAGGCGTGATATGTATAAAGATATATTAAATCATTTCGTGTTTATTCATCTTTTTATTTGCTTCTTTATTGCTGGTTGTGCTCAACAAATAATGGGGCTTATATTTGGATCACAATGGGAACCTTCAGCTCCCTATTTGCGATTACTCACTATAAGCACGTTCCTATTACCTTTTACTACCGTTAATTATAATATGATAAAAATCGCAGGACGAGTAGAATTATATCGAAATCTTACTTTTTTAGGAGTAGGCTTTAATCTTGTAGCGTTATTGTTTACCTACAAATATTCAATTGAGGTCATAATATTAGGTCAAATTATAGCTAGATATTTGTCTTCTTTATTCGATATTGTTTTCTGTGGGAAACATGGTTTAGTATATCCGCTAGAGCAGATAAAGATATTTTTTGTTCAGGGTGCTGTCCCGCTTGGCGCTTCTTTGATTTCTTATTGGCTAGCTTCAACAAGCATGTTTAATGACGAAAAGATCCAATTTGTCGTTTTTACTGTACTATATATACTCTCATTTTTCATCATAAATATAATGGTGAGAAATAGAGTGATTTTGTTTTATCTGAATTGGTTACGGACTTCTTTTTATAAAAGTTGGAGATAAATGAGCATTGTAGGCAAACTATTCAATTTCAGAGTTCGCGTAAATATTCTATTAATAGTGATATATATGCTCACGTTTATCAGTGGGATAATATATTTATTGCCCAGCTTAGAGGTTCTTAGATCTGTAGTCTTAATGTTTTGTTCGGTCATTACTTTGTTTATATCCATTCCTGCTTTACGACACTTGGATTTATTTTACAGATGTTTACTATTCGTTTTTGTTCTTATTTTTTGCTTGAATACATTTATTCTCAATGAAAGTGTTTGGTATTTATCGTTTTATGGTCAAATGGATTTATTTAATTTATTTGGCGTTATTGCGTTACTAAAAGAAGCTGAACACAATAAGTGTTTTCCGCTTTTATATAGGAAGTTAAAGGCTTTTTGTAAGATTTTTCTACTTTTTCAGATTCCGTTTTCAATAGTGCAGTATCTTGAATTCGGTGCAAATGATCATGTAGGAGGAACGTATGGATTAGGAGGATCTGGAATGTTAACTTGCATGTGCTTTTTATGTGTTTTCTTTTTGATCAAAAGCGCAGATAAGTTTGATTTGGCTCGATTGGAATTTGATTATAATTACAAAAAAGTTTTTTTAATCTGTGTAGGACTGCTTCCTGTTTTTATTAATGAGACGAAGATTTCGATTTTTTTAATTCCAGTTCTTTTCATTGGAGTAGTAAAGTTTAGAAAAGTATCGTCATTAATATTCAGTACTATTATAGCCGCGACTGTTCTTTTTCTTTTTTCAACATTTTACAGTAACGACGTCAGAAATTCTACTAGTTTTTCCGATATTTTTCATGGCGATTTTGTATCGGAGTATTTAACTGGAGAACTTGACGAAAAGAGTGGTGACTTTAGCGATATCCCGAGATTTACAAAAATAGTGTATGCTTACGAAAAATTCTCTTCGGATGTATTCGTATTTTTTTTAGGGAACGATTACGGCGCTTTCAAAGGGAAGTCAGTTGTTGATCAATCCACATTTTCCAAAGAGTATAGCTGGCTTCTTTACGGTTCTCGTCCGCTTATTTTTAATCTGTTCATCATGGGAGGGATAAGCTTAATAATACTGTTGCTTACTGTACTTATAAGGTATATAAAGCTTAAAGAGGGCACAAAGAGCGTCTCTGTGGCGAGTTTGTTTTTTTTTTATAGCCTCTTGGTTGTTTTGCTTTTATACAATGATTCCTTATTGTTTTTAGGTTTTTCAGCTCCTTTTTTATTAATCGTTTATTGTACCAAAAAGTTACAGAACAGAAAGAAAATATATGAATTTAAGAAAAGAAAAGCTTTTGATTCTTACCCATAACCAGCTAGGCGTTTTTACCGCGGCAAATAAGATATGTGAACATTTAAATGCTTCTTTTGAAATAACCGTAGTATGTTGGGATTATCATCTACCAAGAAAGAAAATGGAGGGGATAGAAGTAAGATATATAAGCCGTGAAGGAAACGTTCTTAAACGGAATGTTCGGCTTTTTGCCGAATTTATTAAATGTCTAAATGAAGACGTTGATTATGTTTACGTAAAATATCAGAAAGGGATTAGTTTAGTCAATTTATTGACACGTAAAAAGATGCTGCTTGATATTCGGACATTATCGGTACACCATTCCAAGACAATTAGAAGAATCGAGGATTTTATCTTAAAAATGGAATGTAAACTTTTTAAATATAAATCAATATTATCTCATGATATCGCAAAAAAAATGGGAATGAAGAATTATTTTTATTTCCCTTTGGGCGCTGATTCAACTATTGATCCGGCTAAAAAGGTAAATAAATTTTCTTTATTATATGTGGGAACATTACAGGGACGGAATCTAGATCGATTTCTAAGAGGATTTGAACTCTTTTTAAAAGAAAAGAGAATATTAACAGGTGTGTCGCTAGACATTATTGGAGATGGGCCGGAATTATATGGTTTGATGGAGTTCGTTGATGGGAATCTTCTTTTAGCAGATAAGGTAACTCTTCATGGTCGGATGGCACACCATGATTTAAAACCTTTCTTTGAAAGATGTCTGATCGGAGTATCTTATATCCCTATTACTGACTGGTATGATTTACAGCCTCCGACAAAGACATATGAATATTTATTATCACGATTAATTGTACTTGGAACTGCTACAACCGCTCACAATCAATTGAAAGACGATAGCAATGTGTTCCTAATTGGCGATTGTGAGGAGTCCATTAGAGACGGACTAGTCGAGCTATGGGAGACATATGTAAAAGATGAATTGAAGTTCAATCCAAATGATTACCGTGAATATACTTGGGACTACATCATAAAGAAAAAATTTGTTCCGATTTTGAAGTGGTTGAAAAATAATCCTTCTTATTAACAAAATTAAGAGTTGATAGAGCTATTCCGAAATTATAAGAATCATTTGAACCTTTAGTCAAATCTACATCGATGAGAAGAGATCGTCTATTAAAATTCGGTTATGGTTACGTCGGGATTCTGTTAAAGGCTGAATGTATAGTTATTTTGATTGTATTAATATTAAATTTTAAAAAATAAGTAGTGATTGATTCTAAGATATCTAAACAAATACTTACAGTAGCTCCTGAGTATAAGGGCTATCGAGGAGGTATTGGCGCAATTGTAAACGCTTATAGTTGTTATTTTTCACCGTTTCATTTTATAGCTACCTATCCGAAGGCAAAGACAAAATATAAACTGGGTTCGTTACCATTATATTTGTATGCCTATTGTCGTATAGCACTAAAGCTATTCCTGAATAATGATATCAAGCTTGTACATATACATGTCGCACCTAAAGGAAGCTTTTATAGAAAATATGGTGTGTTTTTATTGGTAAAATATGTTTTTAAAAAAAAGGTTGTGTTTCATAGTCATGGTGGAGGGCTAAAAGATTTCTATCTAAAAAATAATAGGATAACTAAAAGAATGTTTGAGCATTTTGTAAAAGGTGTAGATAGTATAATCTGCCTTTCTCCGCAGTGGCGTTCTTTCTATGAGATGAACTTTAATGTGAAGAATACTATAATATTGGAGAATATTGTAGAGCGCCCTAAAATCGATACTCCTTTTACCCAAAAGACCTCTGTGTCGTTTTTATTTTTAGGATTTATAGGCAAGAATAAAGGGATATATGACTTGATAGATGTGATTTATCAAAATAAGCTAAAGTTGGCCGGAAAGGCTAAGTTTTATATAGGAGGAAATGGAGAAGTAGAAAGGATCATCGATCTGATAGAAAAATATAGATTACAAGAGACGGTAGAATTTATAGGTTGGGTGGATGGTACAAAAAAGAATAGAGTATTGAGTTCGAGTGATGTGTATTTACTTCCTTCCTACAAAGAGGGGCTACCAGTATCTATCTTAGAAGCTATGAGTTATAGTAAGCCTATTATTTCGACCAATGTGGGTGGGATACCGGAAATAGTACACGATGGGAGAAACGGTTATCTTATTTCTCCGGGCGATAAATTAGCCCTATGGAAGAGTATTAAGTACTTTATTGAGTACCCAGATTCTATAGGGGCCATGGGAGAGATCTCTCGGAAACTTGTAGAACCTTATTTTTCAGATAATGTGATAGCAAAGCTAGAAACAGTCTATGCTAAAGTTTTACAGGATGATTCGGGTAGTTAAGTCTAAGATAATCTTTTCAGCTTTTTTGAAAGTCCTGAATTGTATTTTAAACATTAATAAGTTCAAATTAGAAAAATGCAATAAATTATGAATAAGCATGTTCTTGCCGTCGCGTCAGCTGGAGGCCACTGGGTACAACTTTTGAGGTTGATTCCTGCATTTGAGAATAATAAGGTTAGTTTCTTATCTACGAAAGAAAATTTCGGAGAAATGGTTCTGCCTCATCAATTTTATTTTGTGAGAAATGCCACCCGTTGGAATAAGCTAGGAATAATAACAGTTTTTTTTAGTGTACTGAATGTCGTCCGAAAAATAAGACCCGATGTCATTGTAACAACAGGTGCAGCTCCCGGTCTTTTAGCTGTGATTGCGGGGCGATTATGTGGTGCAAAAACACTTTGGATAGATAGTATTGCCAATGCTGATAGTTTGTCACTAAGTGGTAGAATTGCCTCAATTTTCGCTCACCAAGTGTTTACTCAATGGCAAGACCTAGCCAATTCAAAATTTGCATATAAAGGGAGTGTATTATGATATTATTGACTATAGGCACACACGAACCTTTTGATAGGCTTGTTGAGGCGATGGATGTAATCGCAGGAAAAGTTTCAGAAAAAATTATTGCACAACTATCCGAGACATTGTATGATGTTAAAAATATGGAAGTTTTGGGGTTTATCCCACCTAAGGAATTTGAACAACTATTTAGAAAAGCGAATCTTATTGTAAGTCATGCAGGTATGGGAACTATTCTTTCAGCTTTTGAATTTGAAAAGCCAATTATTGTGTTTCCGCGCTTAGCGAGACTTAAAGAGACAAGAAATGAACATCAATTAGCTACGGTTAAAAAGTTGGGAGATATGGGGTTAATTTATGTCGCCCATGACATGGATGAATTGCGAAGTTTGATAGTACGAGGCGTAAAAGGAGAGTTGAAACCGTTGCATCGAGTAACACCTTATGCTTCTTCAAGTCTAATTAACGCTGTCCAAGCATTTATAAGTTCTTAGAGGTAAATTATATAATTATTTGGGGACAGCTCGATACATTGTGGTCAACACTATAAATGGTTGGAAAGGGCGTAGAAAAGCTATGTTGTGACAGAGATAAAATTCATCGAGCTGTTGCGCCCGAAAAAAATCTTAAGAAAAATAAAACTATTGCCTTATGGATAGGAAAATATTTTGGACGATTGTTTTCAGTACTTTTTCCCTCTTGATTTTTGCGCAGGGAAACAACACTTCCAAATATATTGGTCGTCTTGAAACACAGGTGGGATATACTAGTAATGAAACGGTGCCGTTGTGGATGCGTTCCAATCAATTTGGATCTGTTCCGACGGCTGGTATTTCAAATAGCTGGATAGGGAATTTCCATAAAACGTACGTCAAACGGTATGATCTCAATGATTTTTCAAGTGTCGATTGGGGACTGGACTTCCAGACAAGAATCAATTTGGCGGAGAAGACATCTGCGCAACTTATTGAAGGAGCAATCAAAGCAAAGTGGTGGATAATTGAAGGACGAGCCGGGCGAAACAAGGACATTATGGGGTTAAACGGAGACACCACATTAAGTTCGGGTAATTTTGCTGTTTCTGGAAACGCACTGGGTATCCCAAAGTTAGAAATCCGTATACCAGATTATTATCGACTTCCCTTTTGGAACGGATTAATTTCCCTGAAAGGGAATTTTGCACATGGCTGGGTCGGACAACGGATAGTAGATGACCGTGCCTTTTTAATACCTTCCGAAGATTATCGTGTTAATAGTTTTTACCACCAGAAATCTTTGTACGGTCGAATAGGTAAAGAAGGCGCAAGATTAAATTTATATGGCGGGATAAACCATCAAGCTTATTGGGGAAATGAAAAAAAAGTGTATGGTGACGCTTTTAAACTTTCAAAAATAGAGTCTTTTATCTATGTTTTCCTAGGACGAGCATATTATGAACCAGATATAGGAAGTTCTAAGTTGGGTAATCAATTGGGTTCGATTGATATGGGGCTATCTTATGATTTTAATAATATACGGCTCCTTGGGTATCGACAGTCGTTCTATGATGTGGGAGCGATTTCAAAATTGGCCAATATATTAGATGGCCTAAATGGAATGACTGTGGAGAATTTAAACTTTGGGAAAAGAGCACCAAATAGTTGGGACTGGAAAAAACTAATCATAGAGTTTTTCTATAGTAAGGACCAAGCGGGATATCCATGGTCTAAAACAACCAAATCGGGAGACGAAGATTATTACAACAATTCTCATTATTTGGAAGGCTGGTCATATAAGGGAATGGGTGTGGGTACACCGTTGATTATTCCTGCAATGGATGCCAAAGATGGGCAGATATCTAATCCATTGAAATATTTCATAAGCAATAGGGTTTCTTCTTTTCACATAGGTCTGGATTTCCGAGCTTTAGAAACAAATGTGCTTATGAAAGCAACGTATGCACGGCATTTTGGAAATTTTTCGACCAGTCAGTGGGGAGGGTCTCTAGGAAAAGAATTCTGGAAGCCTTATGGTCTTTTTGTTCCAGTGAATCAGTTTTCTACTTATCTGAAAGCAAACCGAAACCTAAGACGAGGGTTTTCAATGGGACTGGTGCTAGCCGCAGATTATGGAGGAATGTTGAATAATAGTGTGGGAAGCTATGTGTCACTTGCGAAACAATGGTAACCAAGGGCAGTAACTAACCTTAAAACTATATTTATGAAAAATGAAAGGGTAAAAAAAAAAGAGGATTATAATCCAGGGCCTCGTGTTGGGATCACGTTTTCGACATTCGACCTATTACATGCCGGACATATTATGATGCTGGCAGAGGCAAAGCGACAGTGTGATTATCTTATCTGCGGTTTGCAGATGGATCCAACGTTAGACCGACCAGAAAAAAATGCCCCCACCCAAACAGTCGTGGAGCGCTATATTCAACTACGTGGATGTAATTATGTGGACGAAATTGTACCCTACTCAACCGAGCAGGATCTGGAAGATATCCTTCGTTCCTTTAAACTGGATGTGCGTATTGTGGGCGATGAATATCGTGATAAAGATTTTACAGGGCGTAAGTACTGTGAAGAAAAAGGAATTGAGCTGTACTTCAATAGCCGTGACCACCGCTTTTCGAGTTCGGGTCTCCGCAAAATCGTATATGATAAGGAAAAGGAAAAAAATGGAAACGGGAAGAAATAAAATAAGTATTAATTCATGCACATTCGCACATCACAAACAAATCTATGAATACCGAGAAAAAAATAGCCGTTATCGGCTTGGGTTACGTGGGATTGCCCTTAGCGCGCTTGTTCGCTACAAAATATCCGACATTAGGCTTTGACATCAACCAGAAACGCATAGACGAACTACGCTCCGGGAAGGACTTAACGCTTGAAGTAGAAGACGACGTGCTGCAAGCTGTTCTTGTAAATGAAAATCCATTTGGAAATGGAAATTTGGGTTTATATTGTTCCAATCAATTAAGTGATATCGAAGATGCTAATTTTTATGTAGTAACGGTTCCCACGCCGGTGGACAAACATAATAGACCGGATCTGACTCCGCTTTACAAGGCATCCGAAACGGTAGGTAAGGTGTTAAAGAAAGGTGATATCGTGGTATATGAATCTACGGTTTATCCGGGCGTAACGGAAGAGGAATGTATTCCTGTGCTAGAGAAAGTATCGGGGTTGAAATTCAATGTGGATTTCTTTGCCGGCTACTCACCAGAACGTATCAATCCGGGAGATAAGCAACATACGGTAGAAAAGATCCTTAAGGTAACATCTGGCTCTACGCCGGAGATTGGTAAAGAAGTGGATGAAGTTTATAGGTCTGTGATCACAGCAGGAACGCATCTTGCGCCGGCCATTAAGGTTGCAGAAGCCGCGAAGGTTATCGAGAACTCGCAACGAGATATCAATATCGCCTTTGTCAACGAACTTGCTAAAATCTTCAATATCCTAGATATCGATACGCACGCCGTATTAGAGGCAGCAGGTACAAAATGGAATTTCTTACCCTTCAAGCCGGGCTTGGTCGGTGGTCACTGTATTGGCGTAGATCCTTATTATCTGGCTCAGAAAGCACAAGAACATGGTTACCACCCAGAGATTATCTTAGCCGGCCGCCGTTTGAATGACTCGATGGGCCAGTACGTCGCATCACAGGTGGTGAAGTGTATGATCAAGAAAGGAATTAATGTGAGTGATGCAGAAGTACTGATGTTGGGCATAACATTTAAAGAAAACTGTCCGGATGTACGGAATACAAAGATCGTTGATGTGATCAGGGCATTGGAGGACTATGGTATCAAGGTTACCACATTTGATCCATGGGCAAATCCGGCAGAGGTAGAGCACGAATATAAACTTTCCTGCCACGCTGAGCTTCCCTGTCATTCTGAGAGTAACGAAGAATCTAAAAAATACGACGGTATTGTGTTAGGAGTAGCGCACAAGAAATTTTTAGAGATGGATCTAGATATCCTGAAAAAGGAGAATGCAGTGGTGTATGATGTAAAAGGTATTATTGTTGGCGAAGCAGTTCTAAGGCTGTAATACATAACTTTACCTAGATAAAAGTGATGAACAACCTCGCCCCCTACAGCAAACACATCATCTTATGGATATGCCTATTGTTGTGCGGATCTGTATACGTCCGTGGGGAACTACCGTATCGACATGTGCAGGTCCTTAAGGGAGTAGATGACCATCATGTGATGTTTACTGTGGCGGAGAAGGATCCTTTTGGATTGATATGGCTGGTGTCGGGAGGTGAGCTATACCGTTACGACGGGGTGCATGTTGTCCCCTTTGCTAAGTTGTACGAAGGAAAACTACCCTTTGATGAAGTGCAGACGTTAGCAATCGATCCTTGGGGACGTATCTGGTTAAACACCAGAAACGGTATATTGATCTTTGATATATATACCTGGGATTTTTGTTTCAATGAACATTTTGCAGAAACCCTAACGGAGAAAAAAGCCCTAGCATTCTGCCGAACAGAAAATGGTTTTTTTGTGGCGACCCAGAGTGGTGAGGTCTGGCAGATTGATCAGTATAAAAAGACATTGTTGTTCTCCTTTACTGTGGATAAGCGTAAGGGAAGGCATACGGTGGGCAACTTGTTTACCGCAGATAATGATGGTCTGTGGCTAGCCGTTAGTGGTAACCTATATGGTTATGACCGCCATCAAAAAAAGCATCGAGTTGTCCATATTCCACTGGAAATAGACGATTGTATAGAGGATCTGCTACCGCTGAAAGGTGGTGTGCTTATCCGAAATTACAGGGACGGATATTATATATATGATGGGAGTTTCCGGCTGACTTCCATACGGAGTGCGAAAGAACATGATTTTACAAACTGGAACCATTGGGGCTTTGTAGAAGGAAATCGGGTGATGCTATTTAACAACCATGGTCAATATATGGAACTCGCTAGAGATACAACGCTCACTGTTCTCAAAAAAGGTTACCATCGCCTGGCAGAACATGTGTTGTATAAGCGACTGAATGCTTGGAGACAGTTTGGAGATGAATGGTTATTGGCGACCGATCAGGGCTTGTACGCTGTATTCCCTTCGTCCTTTTCTTTTGATTATGTCGAATATGGAACGGCAAGGGGGATGTTTCGACAAAACGATAGCTATTATTTTGGAGGATATGGTTTTTTACACCGCATGCCCTTGCAGGGAAGTGTGGCGGAATATAGAAAAGCTCCCGAGAAAAACTATTATGCTGCGTATACGCAACATAGGGATACCGCCTACGTGGCGCTGGAAAGTGGCTTTCTAGGACAGATGGTCAAAGGTAGGCTTTCAATTTTGCAGCCGATAGTTTCACCACAGTATGCACATAAGTTCTCCGATTTGGGTTATTGCCTGTCACCGTATAAGGGAACTACCCTACTGGTCGGCACATCGAATGGAATATGGCAATATGATATAAAGACAAACCAGGTCATGCCGTTGCTAGATGCCACCGGCGTTTTTTTCAGTGGTGGGAAACGGATTCTCTCTATCCGTTATCTGGACGGAAAGCTAACGTACTCTACCGAAGATGGATATTACCTATTCGATGGGTCGCGCCATAAAAAGCGTTATCCTGAGGGGAGGCAACAGTTAATGATCTACGATCATCTTACCGATCAGGGGGTCGAATACCTTGCCACAAAAGGGCGCGGTATTGTTATGTTAACAGATTCTGGAAGTCGCACCATCAGTATGCAAGAGGGGCTGGGTAGCAATACGATCTACCAGCTCTTTGCTGTGCACGGTACTTTATTTGCCGGAACCCATCGGGGGTTGTCCCTAATAACGGATAGTCGCATATTTAATTACCGGACAAATGATGGGCTTCCGTTTGAAGAGTTTAATCACCAAGCGATCTTCTACGATATGGCAGCCAACCGATTGTTTATGGGCGGAATAGGTGGTTATGTTTTTTTCAACCCGAGTGATCTGTTAAAAGCAGCGACGCAAAAAGATGCGATACCGGAACCTCGGATTGCGGCATTGCACGTCGGTTTGAAAGAGAACAGGTATAAGCACTATTATGCGGCAGATCTATTACGCGATACGATTGTCCTTACCGAAGATGCATTGACATTTAATATGGATTTTGCGCGTCCCGACTTTTATAGACACGGCTATGACGTGCTTTATAAAATCGATCCATTAATGGATGGATTTCAGCAGATGGCGTCCTCGGGCCAGATTACGTTGGTCGGCTTGCGTCCGGGAGAGTATAAGGTGCATGTCCGTATATTGCCGAATAATGGAGGTGTTGAAAAAACATGGACATGGCTATTGAAAAAACAGCCTACATTTTTTGAAACACAGGGCTTCTATGCCCTCGTATTGCTGAGTATAACGGGGATTATCACCCTTGTCGTCCTACAACGTGCGAAGAGGATAAAAGATGAGAAGCTATTGCGTAAGCAAATTTCCCGCGACCTACATGACGAGGTAGGTGGACTTTTAACCGGTATATCGATGCAGGCGGATCTCCTATTATTGGACAGCGCTCGAGACAAACAATCTAGTGCCACATCGATAGGGCAGTATAGCCGGGAGGCTGTGCAGATGATGGATGACATCATCTGGGCTATAGATGCGCGGAATAACGACCAGGGTAACCTTCAAGAGCGGATGGAATACCTCGCGTCGCAGATGCTCGAACCACAGGGGATCCGTGTGCTTTTTGATACGAGTACCAAAACGGATCGCAAGATTCCGCAAGTTGTACGGCAAAACACCTATTTACTGTTTAAGGAAATATTGCATAACATCAGCAAGCATGCCCGTGCAGAATGGGTGTCTATCAGCATACACATCGATACGAAAAGCTTAGTTATGGAAGTGCGTAACAATGGGGCGCAAAACCTACCTCGGGAAAGTACACGGAGGAAAGGGCATGGAACGCGGAATATGGAAACAAGGGCGCGGCAAATGAACGGAAACTTGTCGAGTGTACAGGAGAATGGGGAGTACCGCGTATTGTTAACGGTAAATCTGCGAAATATAAAATGGACGATATGATGGATTTGCTCAAGGAATTCTGGATCCGTGAAGAGGAATGCTATAGTTGGGGAGTGTTTTTCGCTGTGGTAGGGCTGTTGCTTTCGTTCTTTGCTACCTTATGGCATTTCTGGTTTGCCTTCCGTCACAAAAGAAGATGTGAAATGCTTCTGGGCATTATGGGAGCGGCGTCCTTTTGGAACGTTTTTATCTACTTTCTGGTATTTACAGGACTGGTGCGGCTTGTTCCTGATCTCTATAACAAAGGTATCCCTTTTCATTATCTGGTAGCTCCCTGTGCTTATTTTTTTGTATTGTTTAGTTTATTCCCTAAGCTGAATTGGCCGGGCTATTGGTGGGTACATCTTCTTCCGTTTATATTGGGCACGATCGATATCATACCGTATGCCATGGCATCTGCAGAGGAGAAAAAAGCACTGATGGATGTCATTGTGCATGATATGCAAATGACCGTACGGCATGAGTACGGGTTTATAGATCAAAAGTGGCATTATATTAATAAGTTTCTATTGGCGTTTGTTTATATTGTAGCGCAATGGCGACTACTGTATATGCACGATTTGGAGCTGTCTCCTATTTCCGCCTCAACAAAGCAGAACGTTTTTACGTTTACGATAATATATACGTTGCAGTTACTACTTCAAGGCGGGATGGTGCTGAGTTTAGTATTTAACCAAACCCAACGCAGCTTTATTTTACAAAATCTAGATCAGCTGAGCTGGATTAGCTTTTTTTTCCTATTATTCAGCTGTTGGTTATTGCAGAATGCTTTCCGCTTACGTGCAGAAAACGCTAACGATCAACTCTAAAAATATTTAAATGATTGAACATAACAACAGAGAAGATATTCCTCAAAAGAAATACCGGTTGGCCATCGTCGAAGATCGCAAACCGGTGTTGGATACATTAAAAGTTTTTTTTGGGTCAAGCTCTTATTTCGATCTGCGCATCGCTGCTCGCTCGTTTGAGGAGTTCACGGAGGCTTGGAAGAACGAGGTGCTGGATGTTGTGCTAAGCGATATTGGCCTGCCCGGTAAATCGGGCATCGAAACGACCTGGTATATCAAAAGGCGTATGCCGGAAGTGCAAGTGGTAATGTTTACGGTTTTTGAAAATAAAGAGGCTGTTTTTCAGGCACTTCGCGCCGGAGCATCGGGATATTTATTGAAAAGTACACCGTTACCACAGATGGAAGCGCACTTGATGGAAGTTCTCTCCGGAGGATCGGTGATGAGCCCACAGGTAGCTCGGTTGGTTTTTGATCACTTTAATCCGGTGGTTGGGAAAAGCCAATATGAAAAGACAGCCCAGCTGACACCGCGCGAAATTGAGATTATGACCATGTTACAGCAGGGAGCATCTTACAAAGAAGTTGCATCGAAGTTATTTGTCAGTGTAGACACCGTTAAATACCATATCCGAAACATATACCAAAAACTGCAGGTGACGAGCCGTGCCGAGCTTATCTTAAAATATAAATAAAGCCTTCCTAATTGGTGGTTGTATTTTTTGAATATGTCGCCGTAAAGCCTAAAGAGTGATCGCTAGTTACGCTGATAACGACACTATTGGTCTTATCCGTATAATAATATATATTATTACTCCTACCAATAAGTTGATAGCGCTCTGCATAAAAGGCGGCTCCCTCTTCTATCCGGGAATCATTCCACAACAAACTGGCAGAAGTAAACAGGTTATCCTCGAAAAGATATCTTGCGCCCCATGTGTAGGTGGAAGTCTCCGTATAAAATAGTACGGTTGATGCTTCATTACCCAATTGTCTTTTTTCAAAATTTTTCACATCTGATTTTCGTTTCCCAAACTGTATATATGGCTCGATAACGCCTATAACAGTCGGCTCTACGATAACTTTTGCGGTAATAGATTGTCCTCGGATTTTCCCTGTAATGGTGGTTTCTCCGATATGGCGGGCCTCAAATTTACCATCACTTCCAATTATCCCAACAAACTCATCACTGGAAGACCATTCTACGTTGTTGGTGTTGTTGGTGGAAAACGTAAATTCCCCGTCATAGCGGAGTTTAACTTCCGTTTGATTGATGGTTAACGGGCCATCTTCATTTTTGCCGCATCCTATTAATGTAGCCATGGTTACGAATAAGGTTAATAATCGATTCTTCATAAAGTATTATTTTGTTGCAAATTAAGATAATCATAGATGCATATTTCCTACCCATGTGGGTAGTTTAGGCAAAACCGCCCTTTTGGGTGGGAAAGCGGTGGGTAGGTTTGTCTATGTTTGCACCATCTACTTATGAAGAACATTTTTTATGCTATCTATCTTTAGCCGTAAACGAAAATACAACGACCTCAGCTGGCTGCTGGTCGATGTGCATAACCACTTATTACCGCGCGTGGACGATGGTAGCGCCTCGGTATCGCAAAGCTTGGACTTACTGGCTGCACTGACCAATCAGGGGATACAGCAATTTATAGCTACACCCCATATTTGGGATGGAATTTATCCCAATAATAAGGAAAGTATACAGCGGGCTTGGGAGGAGTTGCATCAATATGCGGATCTTCCCCGAAACCAGCTCCGCTATGCCGCCGAGTATATGGTAAGCGAACAGCTGCTGGAAGACCTGGACAATCCGCTTGTACCGCTGCTCTGTCTTGCGGGGGGGTATCTTTTGATCGAGATGCCGCTTACCAATGAAAGTCCGCTCATTAAGGATGTTGTCCAAAAATTAATCGGGCGCGGCATAACGCCCATATTAGCTCATCCCGAACGTTATATATACTATCAACATTCGCCGAGTATGTTGAAGACGTTTAAAGATATGGGATGTCTGATTCAAGTCAACTTACTTTCTTGCTACGGCTATTATGGGCCAAGGGAAAGAAATGTAGTGAAATACCTGGCACAGAAAAGTATGGTAGACCTCGTCGGGACGAATGTACATGATCTGCGGCATGTTAAGGCCATTGAACATTATGTGAAGAAAGAGGATATATCTGTTTTTTTCCAGGAGAAACTCCGTAATGCGGAATTTCTTCTCGATGTAGGGATGGACGTACGTCCGGACGAAAGGTGGAAAGATAAATTGGGAAGTCATGTATAGAGACACCCAAAATCGTATATTAACCTATATGAAAACGTCGCTTGTTTTGATGGATGCCATATGCTCAAATATGGCATTTGTCGCGGCGTTCTTATTTTCAAGATCATATTGGGCGACGAATATGCAGGAAACGGTATCGTCAGACGTTTATTCGATATGGGTACTGTACAACCTCGTTGCCGTTGTTTCCGCATTGCATCTGCGCTTATATGCCAATAGTACCGTTGAGCGGCTAGAGAATGTGTTGCACGCGACATGGAAATCAGTCATAACGCTACTGCTTGTATTTACGGGATGCACGCTGATAGAACATCGGTTTCCTGGAGTAGGGTATTTTTTGGGTGCTTTGGCTGGCATGGTCATCGCATACGTGGTATTATCCCGTTTTCTCCTAGCTTATATATATGCTGCCTTGTCACGTAGACACTCGGTAGCGTCATATAAAAAATAAGAGAACGGGCTGTCTCAGCCCGTTCTCTATATCTAACATCGCCAGAAGATCGTTAATCCAAACGGCTGATTGCCGTGATCGTTCCACCTTCCACTTTTAGCCCTTGCGTAGCCGTTGCGGTTTCCGCATTGATATTGTATACATAGCTGATGCCACTTTTTAACGTGACACCGATAGCCGCAGTTTTTCCGTCTAGCGGGGTATAGTTATTGGTGGTCACATTTGCAATATCTCCAACTTCTGGAAAACCCGTTACAAATTTTACCGTTTTCGCATTAAAGTCAATGATACCGATGTGCGCGCCCACACTATAAACGCCCTTTTCTGCCTTTGATGTAAAATGGCCAACCGCTTTGCCGTTTCCGATATAGGTCCAGTTGGTGATATTGTGACCGCCCGTTTGCGCTTCCAGATCAAAGTAGTAATCATCGAATGCCGTTGTGCCCGCCTTGATACGTGTAATCGCCGAGGGCTTGCTCGAGTTGAAAACATTGTCCTTGCCATTGTTGATAGCCGTAGCGGGAGAAAAGGCATAGACATCGCCATTTTCCACTTTCGCCAGCCCATCAACAAAGTAGCGACCAATATAACTGGTGCGGTTGTCTTTGACGACTTTTTCCAATTGCATGTCAGGGTAGGAGTATACGGCTATCCAGGCATTATCCGGATACTCCGTTCCCCAGCCGCCTTCCTCTGTGGCTTTGATACTGAAGAAAGGCGCGAACACCTTATTTCCCACTTGTTTTATCCACGAGAAATGCGCGATTTCACTATTTCCCGTGAGTTCCCTATGGGTATTGATCTTGCCACTTCGCACGATACTGAGTGCATCGGTGTCTACGCGATACCATTGCGATTCCGGGCTGGTCAGGCTACGTGATATTTTCATCAACAGGATATCATTGTTTACCGGCGCGAAAGCCTGTACCGTCTCTGTCTGGAAATTGGTCACTTTGTTTAACAGCCCGTCCTGCAAATCATAAGCAGTTACCGCGCCGGGGTTCCCTTGTCCGTACAGCATGCTATAGAACCGATTGTTGTGCGTAAGGTAGTAGCGGTAAGTCCCGTCCTGTTCGGCACCATTTCCTTCGGTAGTAATCGTTCCAGTTTCCAACGAGGGCGCATTGATCAGATAATCGGCTACCCCGGTTTGCGCAACCGGCGTCACGGCCAGTACGAAATTTCCTCTGGTTCGTCTGTCAACGTCGTCATCCTTGTCGCAAGAACTGAACCCTAGTGCTAATACGCCTAGCGCTAATGCTACATTTTTAATTGCTTTCATTGTATTGATATGTAAGTTTAATTGTTTTGTTTACTTAAAAAATACCGTAATTTGACATAGAAGCCGCGACTGGGTTTCTGAAGGCTGAAATTGTCGTATAATAAGGCATCTGTTATGTTTTTACACTCTAGGGCAATATTATAGCGCCCGTTCTGCATGGTATAGGTGATATTCGCGTCGTGTGCCAGTTGTTGCGGTACAAACTTCTTGTCGCCTCCCCGGCTAGGCCAGTACAGATAGAATTGGTGGACATACAGCAGGTTGTAGCCTACACTTAGACGATTTCCCTTTCCACCTAGTTCTTTGATAAAGAGTGAAGCGTCCGCATTCCCGAAAGCATAAGGCAGGTTGGGCATGCGATCCTGATATACCGGACTGATACTGGTGTAGCCGGGCTCATATTTCTGTTCATTCCGCACATTCTGATACGTGAAGTTGGCTCCGGCAACAAGCAGATCGCGGAATGAATACCGCACCTCCACGTCACCTCCGATATTGGAGACACCATCCAAGTTGGAGGGCACGTACTTCGATTGGTTCTTATTCAAAATCCGATAGATATAATCGGTAGAATAACGATAGATCGCGCTTCCTGAGATCGAAAAATGATGGGCGTCATGGAGCGAGAACATATAGGCTAGCCCTAGATTCGCATTATGGCTCGACTCGGGTTTTAAACGGTAATTTCCTTCCAGATTCTCGACATCACCATATAGCTCATCACTTTCGGGCAACCGTATACTTTTCTCGTACGAAGCCTTAAGTTGTAATTGCGGACGGAGAAAATAGCTGCCCGCCACGCCATAGCCGAAAAAATCGTGGTTTTTCCGCGCTTGCCGATAATACTCTTGGTTTGTTCCGGGATCGGTGCCAAGGGTGTCGGTCACGGCCGTCTGATGGTAGTATTTACCGAATACAGATATATTCCATCTGTCTGCTAAATCGTATATATACCCGGCTCCAAGCACATTCTTATTTGTTTTCTTTGGCACGCGAGACTGTTCTTGGTCGGGATTCAATTCATTTCTTCCCTTCCTATCAAAGGTGTTAAATACATTATTGAGCGTAATCGCTTGGTTTTCGGCTATTTTATAGTTTATCGTTGCCGTTGCCAGTCCGTTATTGTTGCGGTACCGATAGAGTCCGCCATCGCGTTCACCCCCACCTCGGCCAGTCTCGGTTGGTTCGCCTATCCAATAATAGCGCAGTGCAACGGTATCGATACTCTTTTCTTCTCCGAAGTTGTAATTGGCGTTGAGCGTTACGTCCAGCCCTTCCAACAGCAGGTCTTCTTTCTGATACGTCAGTGAGGGCATCAGAAGATTACCCCTGCGATGCCAGTTTCCAAACACCGAAGCCATACGGGCGCCCGTTTGCATCTCCTTATAATTCTGGCCAACGGTCATACCTAGTAAGAGCCTATCGGCATAGGGCTTATTGACGACCCCGGCTTTCGCAACGAGTGTTTCATTATGGTATTGGTCGTGGAACCGTCTCAAACGCTGATTGCGAAAATACTGACCGGACGCGTCGGAGGCCTCGTCCAGTGTTACCCAATAGTTGTTATCGGAATAATTCTGAAAGGCACTTAGCTGTAGTGTGAATCCTTTCTTATTCGTCGCTCCCGCATTAATGGCTGTGCGATGGGTATTGAATGATCCGTATGAATAGGATACATCCACGTAATTACCGGTATTGCGGGACGAAATAATATTGACGGCACCGCCTAAAGCATCGGAGCCCAACCAGATCGGCACCACACCTTTATAGACTTCTACGCGATCCGCAAAGTTGATGGGAATATTATTGATCTGGAAGGAGGTGCCCATGTTATCGATCGGTACACCATCGAGAAAAAACCGGACGTGGTTACCCGAAAAACCGTTTAAGGAGAAATTGATATTGGAACCTACACCTCCGGTTTCCCGTACACGAACACCGGACACACGATCCAGTGCATGGGAAAGATCCAGCGTCGTATTGTGTAGGGATTTCGCGTCCAGCGCCGTTACGTTATACGCCTGCCGGTTTATTTCCTGTACCTTTGTGCGTCCATGAACTACCACACTGTCAATCAGCCGCTGGTCTAGTTTATCGGTATCGGTTGTGTCGCGTCGCACCACCTGTGCTTTCAGGGAACCCACAGAAATCACCATAGCCCATAGCACGGCTGTATAAATTTTATTATATTGCATTACTTTAGTTTGACGATTAAAGTTTGGTAGACGAGTCTACCGTTAGAGGTCTGGTTGCCGCCAGGCCTCTTTTTCTTCTATATAATTTTCCGAAGTAGATTGCCGTCTATGATCGGATCATTATCTTTTTTTCACAATGTTATTTAGATTAAATATAAACAACGAGACAAAGGTAAAACTTGAGATGATAATTCCAAAAAGAAAATGCTTTTTTAACGATTGCCGCTTTTCTGGTGATTACCATCCCTTTGTATCTTCACAAACGCAATAATAGCAACAACTGCAATGGCAACCCACAACAGATCGAAGAACAAAATATCCGTTTCGCCGCGAGCAAACGTGTTCCATACCCAATTACCGCTGTATATGCCGTTCACAATAGGAATGCATAGCCCTAATATTGCCCCTAATAGAAGGGTCTCTTTATTGGTTGCGCGCAGATTCCGCCGGATGATATAGAACACCGACAAAGCCAGCCAGCTGTAGAAATACATCGAATATATAAAATCTTGGTTCACCTCCGGATAGACTTTAACGGCAATAAACGTCAGTGCCGTCACCGGTAGCATAGTGAGGCAGATCGCTACGAAAACATTGCTGGCCCAAAAATTGAATACACGTTTGTGCTTCGGTATATTCTTTTTATCCCGGGCCACCAACCAGATCAGAATCCCTGAGATAATGACGATACAACCCATAATACCCAATATAAAAAAGGTAATCTTTACCGGGTAGCCGCCAAAATCGCCAAAGTGCAAGTGGTAAATGATACTGGATACCTTGTCTTTATAAGAAGACGCCGTATGCGGATCTTTATCGTAGATCAAGGCCCTGTCATGAATGCGGTAGATTGCTTTCCCTTCGCCAGAGAAATTAAGCTTAGGGTTGGGCTTGGCATGCACGATGAGGTGCATGCTTTCATCACCATAGTTCTTGATAAAGATACGGCTAAATTCAGCTCCTTCCCATTTTTGTTCTAATTCCGTGAGATACGATTGCATGCTGAAATCCTGACCGATGGGCTTATACAGGTAATCGTAGGTCGTACCATCCGAAAAGCCTAAATCCTGATAGAGCGCTTCTTGTTTGCCGTCGTATAGATAGTTGCTGAGCGGCTTTACGAGAACCCAATTGACGATCAGGATAATGCCTGTCAATGCGAAAATAAACTGGAACGGGAAGCCGATCACACCCAGCGCCGTATGCATATCCGTCCATACGGTTTTCCATTTGCTCCACGGACGGAATATAAAGAAGTTGGATACGATTTTATCCCAATGCAGCAATAGCCCGGTAATGAGGGCAAAGAGGAATAAAAATGAAACTAACCCAGCCAATACATAACCGAATGGATAACCTATACGGATGGGCACTTGATTCAGTTGCGCAAGGAAGTGTAGCCGGTATAGAAACTCCCCCATATCGTAACTTTCTGCATAGGTACTCGCCTTTTCCTTATGAAAATCATAATAAAAGAAAGTAGCATCGCCACTGCCCCGGCGGCCGCGTCTTTGCCCTTCTGGTGGAGATTGTTGTGGCTTGCTGACAGTAGTATCTTTCGATACACCCATGTTTACCGAAGCGCCCAGCGAATTGGGCTGTAGGTAGAAGGTGATGTCTCTCCCTTGTAGATTATGCGTTTGTCGAAGTGAATCCAACAAAAAATCAAAGTCTTTTCCAATCTCCTTATTCGCCTCATAAGAGACGCCATGTTGCCAAGCACGCATCTCATGTTTGAAAAAGGAGAATGAACCGGCGAAAAAGATGACGTATAATAGTGCGCAGATAATGATACCACTGATGGTATGCGTGTTAAAATAGATATTGTAGTTGCGAATGTTCATTTTTAGACGTGTAGAAAATGGAATAGGAGGTAAAAGACGGCTGTCAATGCGGGATAAAGTACCCATATCCACCAGCCATTCTTTACGAGAAAAGCGTACAACAGAAGTACGGCCCATAGGACATAACCGGATAAATAGGCAGTAATAACGATATCTTTGTCAGCGAATATACAGCTCAGCATCAAATGGAAGCTGACCATCACCAGATAGCCACCTACGAATCCACCAGTGATTTTTAGGAAGCGTTGGAACGGACTGCTTAAGTATTTTTTATTTGCAGGCATGAAGAAAGAAACTAAAAAATGAAGGTTTCGATTAGGAAAGATAAAATAAAGACACCTAAAAGGTGCGTCCAATGAATATAGTTTAATGGATTTAACAGTATGACAACGCATAGTATCGTCATGATATAGCCACCAAACGCAAAAGTTCCAGAGCCGAACCCTTGATCAGTGATAATGACAACCCAAGAAAGCGCAAAAATTACCGACGTGATTGCTTTCGCTTTTTTAGCCGGTTGTGCCAGCCGGAGCACTCCGGCAGGAACTTTGCCCAGTTTCGCCTTTTTGGAGGTCGTGTAAAAGATGTAACAGCCGATAAAGAGTACTAAAAAAAGTAAACTATACATTTCTTTATTTAGATTTAATTTAAATAAAGGCAAAGATAGTTTTTTTCAGAATATTAGCAACCCTTTGTTTTCTTTTTCTTTTTATTCCACCACACCAGGAATCCCGTCACGGGCAAGCTGGCGCAGATGAGGCTTATTAAGAAGGCGAATACTTTTCCCGGAAATCCACCTATGGAGCCCACATGTATATCGTAGTTCATCATCGAGAGTTGATCGGCAAACGACGACTCTCGGTATTTACTACTTTCCTTTTCCAACGGAGCTAACGTATAGCGGTCGTAAAAGTACTCGCTATGGTCATACCACTGGCCTATGAGGTGGTACACGGTAATGTCTATCGGGTCATCGTCATCTGCGGGGTAGGGTGTCATGTACATCCCGTTGATATCGGGTGCTGTTTCCAAGGTTTTATACCAGGCTCTGTCGAGGGGTGTCATCGCGTCTTCCCAGGGCAGGTCCTTGTTCGAAAGGTCAGAGTGCGGATGGTGATGCCCCTGTTTTATTTCACCGCCCGAAACAACATAGTAAAGCGCCTTATCAAACCACACAAAACTCCATACCAACCCCGTTACGGCCAGCACAAATGCAAAGACCAAACTATAGAACCCGAGTACGTTGTGTAGATCATAGTTGACCCGTTTAAAGCTGCCTTTCCACTTGATCTTGAAACTCTTATCCCTATTGAATTTATTCCATCTTTTCGGCCACCACATCACCATACCGGTAACCAGGAGTACCACAAAAACTAACGTGGCCACACCAACGATGGGCCTTCCAATATCATAAGGCAGCCATAATGCGCGATGGCCATCTAGGATAAAGTTGAAGAAATTAAACTCATCACCTCCACGTGGTGTCTGTTTTTTCAGAAACTCGCCGGTATATGGATCAATAAAGACAACGGAAAATGTAGCCTTACCATTCGTTCTTCCTATATATCCAACAGCGGCGGCTTGGCCACGATGACCATAGGTTAGACCCGTCGGTTTTTGTCCCGGCATGTATATCGCCGCCGTATCCAAGATTCGGCTCGGCGGTACAAAAGGCTCTGTCCGTTCCTCGACAAAGCGCCACGGTTCCAACATATCTTTGATTTCCTGCTGGAAGGCATAAAAGCAACCTGTGATACTGATAATAAATACAATTATACCCGAAGTTAGTCCCGCCCAAAGGTGGATCCAATCGTTAATCCGACGAATTGTGCTCTGTCTTTTCTTCACCTGTTTAGTCATACTATCTTATGGCTTTTTTTTAAGTGATATTTGTTTTTTGTTTAAATTCAGTCTAAATAATATTTATATTTGCCGACAAATATAAGAACTCCTTTACGGATAGGTGAAAACAAGATGGCAAAAAACACTCTTCTATATGTAAAAAGCTTACAAACACTGCTAATAATAAGTTTGATAGGGTTGGTTTTCCCCTGCTTAGGGCTGGCACAAGATACCACCAAAACGGTATCGCAGCAAAAGCAAATAGACGAAGTACACGTCCTAAAAAAAACAGAAGCCCGTGCAACAAAGGAAGAACCATTCAATGTAAACGTTATTGAAACAAAGCGTTATTTTAATTCTACGTTAGATCTAAACCAATTGCTTACCCGGACCACCGGTATCCGTGTTCGAGAAGATGGTGGGGTAGGTTCCAGTTTCAATTTTTCATTAAATGGCTTTAGTGGCAAATCTCTCAAATTCTTCCTGGATGGTATTCCGATGGATAACTTCGGTTCGTCCCTTTCGTTGAATAATTTCCCGGCGAGTATGGCCGAACGCGTCGAAGTATACAAAGGAGTGGTTCCCATAACGTTGGGTGCCGATGCCTTGGGCGGCGCTATCAATATCATTACCCGGAGCAATGCCAACTATATGGATGTCTCCTGTAGCGTAGGATCTTTTAATACCCATAAAGCCGGCTTGAACGGTGCTTATACTGATGCCCAAACAGGGTTAGCATTCCGCTTTAATGGATTCTATAACTATTCGGACAATAATTATAAAGTGAACGTCGAGCCTATCCGAGATCGGGTGAAGCTTCCTGAGCAGGAAGTGGAGCGGTTCCATGATAGCTATGCTTCCATGGGAGGGCAGGTTGAACTAGGCTTGCGCGACAGAGCATTCGCCGACCAACTTTTCGTTGGCTTACTGGCGGCACAAAACGATAAAGATATACAGACCGGTGTTACGATGGAGCAGGTCTTTGGCGCCATGACCAGAGAAAGCACCTCTATTATCCCTACAGTTAAATATAAAAAGGATAATGTATTTATCGAAGGTCTTGACTTCAATCTCTATGGAGCTTATAACATGACCAGAAACGGAGTTGTTGACACGGTTGGGCTCACGTACAACTGGTTGCAGGAAACAACACCCCGGAGTGGTGGAGCTGAGGGCAGCAGAACACAACTAAAACAACGCGACAACGAGACCTTACTCAGTACAAATCTGGCGTATGCCCTACATCCCGACCATTCGTTGGCACTGAGTTACGTGCTGACGGATTTCCATCGGAAGTCGAGTGATGTGGAGCAGCCGAACAATGTTACGCTTAAAATGCCGCAGCGTCTGCGTAAACAAATCTTGGGCTTAGGATTGGACAGCCGTTTCGGGGCGTTACGCACGAATATATTTACAAAATATTATGCCCTCCATGCCGAATCTTTTGAAAATAAAACCGTCGAAAACACCTCTACCTATATCGAGACGAACAGTAGTCAGAACAATTTAGGTTATGGTGTCGCTGGTACCTACTTTTTTCTACCGCGTTTGCAAGCAAAAGCCTCTTATGAGCATACCTACCGTTTGCCCGAACCTACCGAACTTTTGGGAGACGGGCTCTTCACGATACGCAATGAAAAGCTAAAGCCCGAGAAAAGTGATAATATCAACCTCGGCGGATTGTATGCATTTACCGTTCATAAAAATCATAACGTTCAGGCAGAAGCGAATTTTATCTACCGCAACTCCAAAGACTATATCCGGTTGGAGCAGGCGCGCAACCAGCCAACTAACCGTAAGTTTATCAACGTTGGCGATGTCAAAACTACCGGGATAGAAGGTGAGATCCGCTACAATTGGAAGAATCTGCTGTATAGCAGTATCAACCTCAGCTACCAAAATATCATCGACAAAACAGAATTCATCTATACCGAAACATTAAGCGGTAATTTGGTGACTCCAAACCTCAACTATGGATACAAGGTCCCCAATATCCCGTATCTGTTTGGTAACTTCGATTTAGGACTACGCTTACAAGATGTGGGCGGAAAGGGGCGCGTGGCCAACATCCAGTACCTCTTAAATTTTATTGAGGAGTATTATCTCACGCCAGAACAACTTGGCGCCAATAATCCCGATATGATACCGCGTCAGTTCGCCCATAGTGTCATGGCAGACTATGCTATTGCAGGCGGCAAATACAATATCGCGGTAGAATGCCATAACCTGACGGATAGCCGGCTTTTTGATAATTACAGAATGCAGAAACCCGGTCGTTCTTTCATGCTAAAAATCAGATATTTTATACATAATTAATTTAAATAGATATAAAACAATGAAACAATACGCAAAAACAGCACTGGCATGCGCGCTGCTATTTTCGGCGGCAGCCTGTACCAAAGATGATAATTCCGGTCCGGACGAAAAGAACGAACCACTCATAGAAGGCAATGAAACCTTCGTCCTCGGGGTAGGGATTACAGATGCCGAAAATAACTCCACCAATTATATTGTGCATACCAAAGATCTTTTGAGTGGTAAAATTTCTCTTTTGAACAATGGGATCCTACAAGAAGGTTATCGCGAGTATTTCAACATCGGAAATTACTTTTACGCCATTGGAGGTTTAGGTGTCAACAATGTAGACGCCTACTATATTGCTTCCGATAGCCGATTAAAGGCAAAGAGAGGCCTGGTCTTCCAGAATGGCAGCGATGGTTATATCAGCGTAAATAACGATAAGACGTTATTAGGCGTAAATTTAGCAACGGATGACAGCTACAACGGTAACGTGGAGTTCACAACTGTTGATGTGGCGTCGTATCCTGCAAGTAAGGTAATCACGGTGCCAGCCAAAGATGTCTATAAACCCGCTGATGATAGCCACGGCTGGAAAAATAGCGGTATCGTGGTCAGAGGCAACCAAGCGTTTCAGACGATTTTCCCGATGGGACCAGCATGGGCAACACCAAAAGTGGACGAGGTGTTGGTCGCGGTATACAGCTATCCTGACTTTAAGTTGCAAAAAGTAATCAAAGATTCGCGTACAGGACCTGCTGGTGCACCGTTGACCCGTTCAGGGATTTTCTTGACCGAATCGGGTGATATGTACACCTTATTCCATGCCGGTTATGGCTTCGATCATAAATCAGAGCTGAAAGATCCCGCAATCTTAAAAATTAAAGCGGGAACCGACGAGTTCGATAAAGATTATTACTTTAAAACAACCGGTATACCAAATGGAGGTAAATTAATTAGAGCAACGTATGTTGGCAACAATAAATTACTGGCGCAGATTTATACCAAAGAAACGACATCTCAATGGGATCAAACCGATCTTAAATATGTGATTGTCGATTTGGTTAAGCAGGAAATAACCGCTGTCCAAGGCTCGCCGGTATATACCTATTCAGAAGAAGCTTTCGTGGTCGGCAACAAGGCGTATCTACCTGCGAAAGTTGGAACGTCGCTGAATGTATACGAAGTCGATATTCCGACAGCTACGGCAAAGAAGGGTGTTGAAGTCGATGCAACATATATTAAAGGAATCGGTCGCCTTACAAAATAAGCCCATCCCTCTTAAATACAGTAACGGGTGCAGCATATAAAAGCCGGTGTTTCCATCCAGAAGCACCGGCTTTTATATTTTGTCTACCTCGACGATTGCGCTTTTAGTTTGAAAACTTCGGCGCCCGCCAGCAAGAAGGCTCCGACACCGTAAATTTCTGTATCGTTATAGTGTACGTTGCCCGGTGCCTCGCCCACCTGCTGCACATAACCAAGCTTACCGCTGTCATGTACGGTATCCTCAAGCGCTTTCCATGCAAGGTCCACATAACGATCATATATATCCCGTTCTAAAAGGCCATTATTTATCCCCCAGGCAACAGCATAAAGAAATAAGGCTGTGCCGCTACTTTCCTTGGCCGGGTAGCGGTTGGGATCGAGTAAACTCGTCCGCCAGAAGCCGTCCGGTTGCTGGAAGGTAATAATCCGTGCCAGCATATCTTTATATAGCCTTTCCCATTTCGTCCGGGTTTTATAATCCTTTGGCATATGCGTGAGCACTCTTGCCAATCCGGCAACTACCCACCCATTACCCCTGGACCAGAAAACCTTAGCCCCATTTTTCTCACGCCTGTCAAAATACGTTTGGTCTCGAAAAAAAAGTTTCTCCGTTTCATCGTAAAGGTACGCCGTCGTTTTCCACCATAGTTTATCCGTGAGATCCAAATAAGTGTCATTACCAGTAATGTCTGCAAGCATGGCCAGCGTCGGAGGCCCCATAAATAGTGCATCGCACCAGGCCCATTCCCGCAGGGCAATATCGTTTCGCCAGGCGAGATCTTCCTCATGTGGTCTTGCATTCAGCGTGTCTGCCATTTCGACTAGGTCTTCTATAATGTCGGGGTTTTTATCCTTTTCATATATCCAGCAATAGAGTTGTCCAACGCAATAATTATCGGCGTAATATCTATATTTATCATGGTACAATTTCCAGCTATATTGCTCACCCACTGCGGTACGCATGTAATGCTCATACCTATCGTTCTTACTCAAATCAGCCAATGCCATCAATCCCGTAAACAGCGTTGCACTTGTCCATTCCCGAGACCCATGCCGCAAGCCGTTTCGCTCGATGCTGTCCAATTGCCAATCGGCAACCCGATGCATAAGCTTCAGAACCGAAGCGGTATCGTTCACCGGCTGGCTCGCATGTGCTCTGTTGGCTAGTAACATCAGGACCATTATTACGGGGCCAAAACACTTTTTTTTCATACGCATATCCTCAAGTCAATAAATATATCAAACCAATACCGTTACTTAGCCGGAAGAGACCAGCTATCTACCCATTCCACATAAGGGATCTCTTCGTCCAGCCGGATAGGCAGCCATACATACTTGCTCTCCACCAAGTTCCATCCCACCCAACGATCTGCCATGAAGATAAAAGTATCTTCCATGCCTACAACCGGGAGTACGAAAGTGGATTGTGCACCAAAAGTGATATCGGAACCCGAACCGCGCATTGGATCGCCCAGTGACGACCAAGGGCCGAACAAGTTTTCTGCAACATGTAAGCGCGCTCTATTGGGATCGAAGCCTGTACAATCGCTGGTAAACATATAGTATTTTCCGTTGTGTTTAAACAGTGCAGGTCCTTCCCGGTGTTCCCGGAAGAGTAGGCTATCTTTGGAAGTCGGTCTCCGATAATCCTCCGATAGTCGTGCAATACGGAGCTCAAAATTATCATCCGATGCGTAGATGTGATACGCTTCTCCATCGTCGTCTACAAATAAAGTCATATCCCTTGACATGTTTCCGTTCGGGCGGAAACTTTCCTCAAAGATGAACGGACCCTGTGGCTTATCGCTTACTGCCACGGCTGCACGTGCCGCGTTATATCCCTGTCCTTTCAGTTCCAAATGGAACCACATCACAAATTTTTTCGTCTGCTTATTATAAATGACTTTTGGTCGTTCCATAATGCATCCCCAGGTGATGTCGCTGCCAGGGTCCGTACTTGGCGACAATGCCAGACCTTCCTTCTTCCATTGGTATAAATCTGCTGAAGAATAGACACTTATTCCTTCCGACTGGCTCGTAGCGCGTTTTTCGCCGTACCAATAATAAATCCCGTCGTGGTAGAGCACCCCACCTCCGTGCGCATTAATGTGTTCGCCGTTATTATCAGGCCACAGTTTGCCCGGTAAAAACTTTTGCTTCGGAGATTCCGATGGAGCCGGATCGGTAGGTTTGGTGGAGTTGGGCTGATAAATTCCCTGCCCTTTGCAGGCGTAAGTACAAAAACATACGAGTATAAGTGCGAACATATTGTTTGCCTTCCATGATCTTTTTTTCATTGCGAATTTGATTTATAATTATTATTTGAATGTGCTATTATATACTACCATCCCGGGTTTTGAATTAAATTTTTATTCCTGTCTATTTCCACCTGAGGAATGGGCCATAGGTAATGTCTTTTCTGAAAAATACGTTTTTCGAATACGGAGCGGTGGTAAAACGATGGATCGGTATAGTTCGTTCCCGATTCAATATCCATCCCGTAAAAGTTTCCTCCGTCGGTCTGATTTGCAATTTTCCACCTTCGCGTATCAAAATAGCGGTGCGTTTCAAACGCAAGTTCCACCCTTCTTTCCTGGTGTATCCGCTTCCTCATCTCGTCCTGCGGCAAACCCTCCGGCAAGTTCGGTATCCCTGCCCGTTCGCGGATCAAGTTGATATAGCGGACTATATCGGGGTTGCCCGGATCGTATTCATTCAATGCCTCGGCGTAATTTAGGTAAATTTCCGCTAACCTGAAATGCGCATAAGGTCTGCGGTTCCATAATCCTATCCGCGGATTCGAATTGGGATGGATGTTCTTTTTGACCAGATATCCTGTTTTACTGTGATCCCAAGATCCCTGAAGACCTGAATTTCCCGTTCGGTGCAGGCCTACCCGTTGTCTGCCTTCACTTGTATTAATCCAGTATGCCCCATTATATACCACCGAAACATAAAACCGCGGCTCGCGGTTGGCATACATATTATAGTCGTCCTGATGATGATATTTACCGCCACTGGCCGCGAATCCTTCTTCCATATAGCCGGATCCCTCTTCTTCTATTGCTTTCCCATTTTCCATGAAGTAAGCATCAACCTGTTGCTGGGTCACTCCAATGCCGCTATAGCCACTACCTATGCGCGGCGTCGCGTCGCGCTCCCAGCCTGCGTGGTCCCAGTCCATCCGTACAAAGATTTGCTCGGGATTCCAGTGTTGCAGAAAAACATTCCGATAAGACAGCAGCGGGTCTAGGTTGCCGTTTGCGTCGTATTCTTTATGGAGTTTAAACAACCCGATATCGATCAGCGCCTTGCTGGCATGGGCAGCCCTTTGCCATTTAGATACGTCATATTGTTGGTTGATGAGCGGTTTACCTGTCGCATCGACAAACGTAGCGTAATCCACATTGCCGTTATATAGCGGACTCGCGGCATAGAGCAGGAGTCTAGATTTAACAGCCATACACCACATCGCGGTGGCCCTTGCTTTCTCTGTTGGGTCGGTATATTGGCGTGGTAGCAGTGCGGTCACTTCATCCAGTTCGCTCACAATATAATCTACGCACTCGTCATAGGTGTTACGCGGATATTGGATTTCCGAAAGGGGCGCATCCGGGCGGATCAGTTCACGGACCAATATAATCGGTCCGTACTGGCGTAACAAGCAAAAATAAAAGTACGCGCGCAGGAACCTCGCCTCCGCTGCATAGCGCGCGATCAGTTGCTGTCCCTGCTCGCCGAGTGCCAGCAATTCCTCATTTCCACCGATGTGTTCCATGAAATAAGTTGCCGATCGAATACCCTGATAGTAATGGTTCCAATATTGAAAATAACCCGAATTGGCATCCCACGAGCCTAAGTTAATAAATGCAGTGGGATGCTGCGCCCATGTCATGTCGCCTTCGTCGGAGATACCTATCCAAGGTTGTTTTCCTTCCTCTCGGATCCTGCTGTAGATATTGGCCAGATATTGTTCAGAATCCTGTCTTCGATTAAAGACATCTTCCATACTGATCCGGTCGTCAGGTACCTGATCAAAAAAATTCTTGTCACAACCGGCTAGCCCCAGCATAGCGCAGATTAAAAATAGGGTATATGTTGATTTTAAGCTATTTCTTTTCATAATAGAGTTTTAAAAAGTTACTTGCAGCCCAACGCTGTAGATTTTCTGCTGCGGATAAGCCGCCCCTCTTCCGTCTCCTAGTTCCACATCCCACAGGTCGAAATCTGAGAAAGTCATTAAATTAAACCCTTGGAAGTAAATGGTGGCGGAGCTCAACTTTAGCCTTTCTACAAGCTTAGGGTTGAACGTGTAGTTCACGTCGAGTGTTTTTAACCGCAAAAACGCTCCGTTTTTTACCCAATGGGAACTTGTCCGGTAGTTCATATTTTCATCACCGAATGTCAGTCGTGGATAAAACGCCTTTGGATTCGGGTTTTCCACCGTCCAACGGTCCTGATTCACCAGGTCGAACACATTGCCTTCTGCGCCGCCCCGCTGGAAAGGAGCAAAGCCAACTCCGTTGAGATGTATGTCGACCACCCCTATACCTTGGAAAAAGGCTGCTACCGAAAAGCGCTTATAGTCAAACCCGAAACGTGCCCCATATACCAACTTCGGAAAAGATCCGTAACCAATTGGCGCTTCGTCATTCGCATCGATCATACCATCCCCGTTAAGATCCGCATATTTGATATCCCCCGGTCGGTTGTCACCGGTCTGTGTAGCGCTATTTTGCACATCTTCCTCGCTCGTGTAAAAGCCTTCCGCAATGAAACCAAAGCGCTGCCCGATCTGTTGGCCTTTCCTTTCGCGCCACGGATAGTTCCAAGGTGGCAGATCGTCTTCAATTACCTTGGTTTTGTTGTATGTCACTGTCGGTTGGATATTGACACGTAAGCTGTTTGAGAGCTGCTTCCGGTAGGTCAGAGAAGCATCCAAGCCCCTATTTTCGGTTTCACCGAGATTGCCGTATGGATTATTGATCAAACCTACAAATCCCGGCACAGCACTTCGACGGAGAAATGAACCTTCGCGGCGCTCGTGAAACAAATCGAACTGGATATTCAGGTCCCCGCCGAAACTATCGAAATCCAGTCCTAGGTTGGTCTTCGTAGAGCGTTCCCAGCTTACGTCCACAGCATATTCACCGAAATCGGTGCCATTGATCTGCCGGTTGTAGGTTTCACCGAACTGATATCCCCCGGCACCACCTCCTACGGTCGCGATGTAGGCGAAGCGACGGCCACCGATGTCAGCGTTACCGACAAGCCCATGCGAAAGCCTGATTTTCGCCAACGGTATAAACTCCCGCCATTTTTCGAAAAACGGCTCTTCGGATAGTACCCATCCCAAACCAAGGGAAGGGAAGAATCCATATCTCCGTGCAGGGAGGAAGTTTTCAGACCCATTAAAGCCAAAGTTCAGTTCAAGCAGGTACCGGTTAGCAAAATCGTAGGTTGCCCGGCCGGCAAAACCCCGGTAGCGATACGGTAGCGAATTAATAAAATCGTCGCTAATCGAATTAATAAAATCCGATTGGTTAAACAGGAACATGCCCGCCACATTGTGCTGTGAGAAACTGCGCGTGTAATTTACCGCGGCTTCCGTATAGAACCGCCGTTCCATTGCGTTGCCTGTGCGTGCGAAGGTGAGGTATGGGCTGCCCACATTCGTTTGCTGCAAAAGGAGGTTGCCGTCGTCATCGCGTGCAGTAGCGTAATAGGTGTCGGGTACGCGATGGCGCCGCATGGTTGTACTGTTGTAGTAGTCAAAAGCAAACATTGCATATGCGGACAGTCCGGGGGTAATAAAATTAAAATCCTGTGTGGCACGCAGGTTTGAATTCACCCTCGAACTTACCACTTTTGCAAATCCTGTCTGCGTAAGCATGGTATAGGGGTTGCTTAGGGCGTTGGGGTCGCTGCCCGCATTAACCCGGGCTTCGGCAAATGCACCGTTGGAATAACGCACTGGAAACAGGATGGGTGTGAGGTCCATCGTGCGGCCAAATATATTCGATGTGCCCGCCCCTGGGTAGTTCCCGTCTGTAATGAACCCCTGTGCGCCCAAGTCCACTTTGGTAGTTGGCGTGGCTTGCATCGTTAAGTTGGCCGTAAAGTTATAACGATCGAGTGCCATTTTAGAATTATACCGTTGCAGCTCATCCCGTTTAAAAAGTCCCACCTCGTTGAAGTAGCTGGTAGACACGTAAAACTTGGCTCTTTCGCTTCCCCCGGTCATATTCAGGTTGAACCTGCGGTTTCGTCCCACATTGTCAAACAATTCAGCCATCCAGTCCACATTCGGGTATAGATCCGGGTCAGTCCCTGCCCGGGTCGTTTCAATCTCTTCATCTGTATATGCCGGATTGCGTCCTCGGGTGCTAAGTGCCTCATTTGTCAAGTGCATATACGTGGGTCCGTCAACAAATTGTGGTGTTCTCACGAAATCTGCTATCCCCTCATTGTATCCCATTACAACCTTTGTTTTTTGTGCCACACCTTTGCGGGTGTTGACAAGTATGACGCCGTTGGCGCCTCTTACCCCATATACTGCCGTTGCGGAAGCATCCTTTAAAATGGAAAAACTCTCGATATCTTCTGGGTCGACGTCATTGAAAGGTCTTTCAACGCCATCAACCAATACCAGTGGTGCACTGGATCCGCTCAAGCTCGCCTGGCCGCGAATAAAGACATTGGCATTGTCGTAGCCAGGTTCTCCCGACCGCTGTACGGCCACGATGCCGGATAACCTTCCAGCGAGTACGGTCGATAGACTTCTTACAGGGGTCTTCAGTTCCGCCGGGCGAACGGACGATTGCGCCCCGATGGTGGTCAGCTTTTTCTGAACGCCGAATCCCACCACGACAACCTCTTCTACATCGCTGACAGATGGTTTCATGGTTATGTTCACGACGTTATCATCCATCAAAGCATATTCCATGGTTTCATAGCCGATAATCCGAAAGACCAGTACCTTATCCTCGGGAGATAGCGTTACGCGGTAGTTGCCTTCCGAATCCGTTTTTGTGATGGCGGTCGAACCTTTTACCGCAATATTAACCCCCTCCAGCGCATGGCCGGCCTCGTCGGTTACACGTCCTATGATTATTTTCTGTTGCGTATCGATAACGCTGGCGGGATTCGGTTCTACGTTCTTGTTAGCCGGTTCCACGTTCTTTTTCGATGGTTGCTTAATGATGATGAGTTTGTCTTTGATCACCCAATCCGAATTCAAAGGAGCCAGTAACAGCTGCATGGCTTCGTCCAACGGGCGCCGTTGAATATCCGCAAAGACTTTCGTATCTGCCAAATCCTTGCCGTTGATAAAGAAGGTATAGCCCGTCTGCTTTTTCACGTTTCTCATCGCTTCGGTCAGCGTGATATTTTTTGCTTTAAGTGTGATCGTCTGCCCTAGGGTTCGGGCATTGGCGTGCATAACGATCAGTACACTGATTAAAACCGATAACTTTATCATAAATAACAGTCTGTATGCCAAGCCCAGGCTACGGGTTTTAGCACCTGCGTTAAAATTCATATGTTTGTATTGTATGTTGTAAAAATTGGTTAATTACCCCCGTAGCTTGCAGACTACGATTCGCAACATGCCCTAAAGCCGGGTGGTGTCTTCAGCACCATTCGGTCTTTTTTTTTATTCCATGCTGGCGTGGTTTCATTTCTCATGGTGGTCTTTTAGGTGTCATCATTCTTTTTTATAATCATTAGCGTTTACAGGACTACGAGTTTACTTCGTCCCTCCCCATTTATTATCTTAAATTTCAAACCGCTTGTCTGCAACACATCCAGTACGAATTTCAGGCTTTCCCGCCGGCTGATCTCCCCATAGAAATAGGTTTTCTGGTAAGTGCCCGAATAGATTATTTCAACATCGTACCAGCGGCTCAGTTGGTCCATGGCTTCACCCAAATCTGTTTCGTCAAAATAGAACATTCCGATTTTCCAGGCCACGTACTTGTCCACATCGACGGTTTTCTTCGTTATTTTTCCATCATTTACTATGGCTTGCTCATTAGGCATTAACTGCAGTTGCTGAAGGGCTTCCATGCGCGTGCCGGTCGGTCTTTGCCCCGTATACGCTCCGACCTTTACAGCGCCCTCTACCAACGTAGTTGCCGTTTGTTGGCCATCAGCATAAGCGGAGACATTGAATTGCGTACCTACTACTTCGATGAGCTGTGCGCTGGTTTTCACAAAAAAAGGTATTTTTTGCGCGTTCTTCTTTGCGGTCTGTTTATCTTGGGGAATGATCAGCTGGCGCACATCAAAAAAAGCCTCTCCCTCTAGTTCGACGACGCGGGTATTCCCTGTAAACTGAGCGGGATACCGCAGGGTGCTGCCTGAATTGAGCCAGACTTTCGTTCCGTCGTGCAGCGTAACGGCGTATGTTCCACCTTTCGGAACAAGCAGCTGGAGCATTTCGCTTCTGACGTTTTTACCGCTTTTGTCCAAAACCAACGTCCCGTCTTCATAAGCGATCTCATTTCCCACTACGATCCCCGAGGCATCCTGACTGAGATTGACTACCGTTCCATCCGCTAGCGTTAAAAAAGCCTTATTCCCTCCCGGCAAAACGTCTGCTATCGGAAACTCCGCATCTGTTTGCCATCGGTTTTGCGCTACGAAAAAGATGGTACCGGCAATAACAAGAACGGCTGCAGCATACTTCATCCAGGTTGTCAATTTCCGAAGCTTCTGTTTCTTATGTTGTGGTTGCGCGATGATATAAGCATATGTGTGTTTTAGGTCTTCTTCCATATTGGGCGACATGGCCGTGCCCGCATTCTGCCATTCCTTGTCCAACAATTGCTGGATCTCTTCCTCATGCGTGCTGCCCTGTATCATGCTCTCCCACTCATGTCTTTCAGTGTCGGTCAATTCGCCGGATTGATAGCGTTGGTATAAATAGTTTAGCCGAGATTCCCCCATTAGTTTATGATTGCGTTTATAGGTAAGTCGCATCGCAAGATCCTTCGAGGTAATGGAAGGATCTTTTATTTTGCAAATAGCTGTATAACAGCCGGATAATTTAAAAAAGGTCGAAGATGATCAGCAATACGGTAAGGCCGGCGTGCTTGCGGACATACTGCCGGAGAAATTTTAAGGCGAGCTTCATATGTGTCTGTACGGTGCCATGAGAGATGTTCATGCGCGCAGCTACCTCTTCATATTTCAATCCCTGTTGCCTGCATAATTGGAATACCTTCTGTTGCTGGGGAGGCAACAGCGCTATTCCATTCTTCAATATTTGCTGTGTTTCATTAACGAATATGTGGTCTTCCGTTTCATTTGCCCCGTCGTCTGCTTGCAGTCTCCATTCCTCGGCAACCTGCCGCTCCCGTTGTATGCGGCGTATCACGTCTATCGACCGCCGCTTGGACAACATTTTAAGAAAAGCTTCGAGGTTGTCAATTTCTGTAAGTTTATCGCCCATTTGCCAAAAGCTAAGCATCACATCCTGTGCCACTTCCTGTGCATATTCGTGTTCATGAAGCACCTTATATGCGAAATTCCTGATTTTAGGATAATAATAGTCAAATACGTACTTAAAAGCAACCTCGTCTCCTCTGCTGATCCTTTTTATATAACGGGTTATATCTTCAAGACATTCGTGTTTCTCCATATTGTTTACAACGGGTCTCTGCAAATATACAATTCCAGATGATAAAATATCCGGTTTCGTGCTCTTCAGCAATTTTTACTTAACTTTACCCATCACCTTCACCATTTGAGACCGATATGCGCACCAACACACCTGATAAAGATCTCGTCTATCATCAAGATTTTCCCAGTATTCGCCAGTTTAGGGATTTGGTCGAGGGCTTTATGCGGGAAACGGGCGTGCAGAACCAAAGCGGTGATCGGATTTCTTGGGCAAATAATTACGAAAATGGCACCCTTTCGTATCGCCTGTTGGGCGATGATATTGTCCTTTTCTATCAAGATGTGGAGATTATGGAACGGCAGAAAATCTGTATCCACCCCCATGCCGGCCAGCAGCCACATTTTTTAATAAAGTATATCGTTGACCAAAACACAGACCTTACGCTGGATGGGCACATCCGTCTTTCACAGGGCGAGCTGTTCCTATGCAATAGCCTATGGGGGCACGAGGTCGACATACCGGGCGGTTACCGGGGCAAAATATTGCAGGTCATATTTTCGCAAAACTTTCTAACGGAGTTCGTCCCCGACACCTATGTACAGCACCCGGATATATATCATGTCTTCCGGGCAGCGGACAGCAAGGTGATCCTCCTGCCGCGGATACCTTTGTCCCTGCGGGAACACTTGCAGGATATCTGTGCAATTTTGGAAAGTACGCAGCCGATACGGGTCAGCAAAATTCGTCTTTTGCAACAGTTCGCTAAATGTGTGGAAGACTATTTCTGCTATTTTTTAGAACGAAGAGAAGATGATTATGAGCCGTTGAACGATCGCTTGTTCAGGACAAAGGTGCTCCGTTTCTTTCGGGAAAATTTAGAAACGGACTGGATGGGGCTGGATATACTTTCGGCTCACCTATCAATCTCTCCCAGCACGCTCAAACGCCGCTTTTGTAAGACCTTCGGAAGCCCTCCCCACAGCTATTTCCGCTACCTTCAGATGCAACATGCGAAGGAACTTCTCCACAGTAAAGCCCATACCGTTTCCGAGATATCCGTCAAGATGGGTTTCTCCTCCGTATCCAGTTTCATCCGCTGCTTCAAGAAAATCCACGGGCATACACCGGGGGCATCTGCCCGCCGTGAGCTTATCTGACCATTATTTGATCTTTTACGTCAATTTTTAGGCAGTACGTGCTCCTAATTTTGTTGGTATGGAAACTGCCGAACGAAAAAACGAAAAGGGCCTACTTTATCAAAAACCACGCATTTATACTAAACACGTGGCTATGGAACAAGCCATTGCTGCCACCTCCGATAATCTGCGGGGCGGTAGCCATAGTGTAAACGACTGGGATCATCAGGGTGAAGAAACCCATTACATGGATATCGAATTTTGAGCTGATCATGAAAAAGCAATATCAATTTTTTCTATACATAGGAATAGCTACGCTGATCGCTGTGGCTTCCGGTTGTTCGAAATCCGGCAGCGACGATCTGTTGTCACGAGGAAGCGAAGTGCAGCTCCAAGTTCGTGGAATCTCCATTGCTTCCGATTTTGAAGCCGTAGCGAAGACACAACTCCGTACGGGAGCCATCCAGTCGCTTTATGCAAGCAGCGATACGATTTCGAGTCAGGATGTGCAGGTGGAAGGGGTCGAAGCGCGCATCCATGTTGTGCGGGAGAGCGAGCCTTCAGCGCCTGTTGGGTTGAAATCGGGAGGTGCAGGCGTCCGTAGCCAGACCGCCACGCAGGTGCTTTCCGGAGTGAAATACCGCTTGATTTTATTTGACGAGCAGGGGGACTTTATTTCCTCCACGGCGATGGCTGTAGGAGAGGATTCTGGGGTAGATGTCGAGCGAGGGAAACGGTACCATTGCCGCTGTTTGATGTTCGGCAGGGGCTGCTAATGCTCAACGATAGCTTTTGGGATGCATATACAACGACGCTAACGGAGTCGGATTTTCGGCAAACTATTCCGGGGGAACGGCAGGTGATAGAGGCTGCTGTTTATACAGCCCCTCCATCAGAAGTAGGGCAGAGCTACTTTTTTTCCGTAAACGGACTTCGGCTCTATTTTCCGAAAGAGCAGCGATCAGTTTGATTAGGCACTTTCAACCATTCATTTACGCTGCCCAAGTTATTAGCCGGGCAGAGCTATCGTATCATCTTCGAATTCAGGAAAGCAGCAACGGGTGTTTAATGAAGTTTATGTTAACATTTTTTTAAGTTGCTATTAAACAGTGTTTTGTGATTGTAAAATTGTATTTGTCCCCTGTTTGTCTCCCGTTTTTTTATTGAATTTCGGAGAATTTTTTCGTCCTTTGGGTTACTACAATCTACAAGAGAATTATACTATGGATACCTTAACCTATGCCGTGCTTGCGGGTCTCGCACTGTTTTTGTTTTTTTTGCTCTTTCTTAACGAAAGACGAAAGTATCAGCGTTTCGGACGCATTATGGATATGGACGTAGAAGTCCGGTTTCAACAATCCGAGGATAAATACGACCATATGTGCAGAGGCAGTGTGGTCCTGCACCTTCACGGATGTGAAGAGGGTGTCAAAGCCATCGTTATCAAGAACCTTTCTTTTAGCCACGAAGCCTTCCATGTGCCTGCGCTGGATAAGCTATATTTTAAGGGCAGAAGCAGTGGCGCGGAAATAGACGATCAGCTGTTATCTGTCAGCTTTCGTGTCCGTCGCCATGCACTGCGCCGTTTGGAAGGCAAACAATTACATATCCAGGTGTCGGGTTGGATCAATGATAGCGAAGGAAATTCAAAACCATTTAAAGCCCGTGTGCCTTATGCTGTAGCCCGTTCCTCTGATAACGAGGCTCCTATGGATATGACAGCATTGACCTGATTTTATGTAAAATTATTTGTATAAAATCGGATTTTTTCCGATTTTTGGGTTTATATTTTACAAAATGCACTTTCGTGAAGATATAGAAAAGTATACCGAGGCGCCTCTTTCCAGGCATGTCATGTTAGATTTGCTTAAGGATTACAAGCGGCCTAACGACAAAATAACCGAATTGGCAAAGGCCGGTATGTTGACTATTTTGAAAAATGGCCTGTATATCCCCATGGGGAAGCGTGGCTTATACGTAACGGAGCCTTTTTTGGTTGCCAATCACCTATGGGGGCCAAGTTACGTTTCGGTGGAATCTGCATTATCTCATTGGGGGTTCATCCCCGAGCGGGTTTATGAAATTGCTTCGATGACAACCAAGGCATCAAAAAAATATGAAACTGCGATCGGCAGATTTACCTACAGGCATCTTGTCAAGCCTTATTATTCATTTGGAATAAAACAAGTAAAGCTAAAAGAAAAGCAGGTTGCCCTGATAGCTTCGCCGGAGAAAGCTATTTGTGATAAAATCATCACTACACCGGGATTGTTTTTGAGAAGCACTAAACAGGCCACGGAATTTTTGATAGAGGATATGCGTATGGATGAAGACAATTTACGGAAGCTGAATATCTCCGAAATGGGAAGTTGGTTAAAATATGCACCTAAATGGGCGAGTTTAGAAACCCTTGTAAAAACGCTAGCTATATTATGATAAAAGAATGGATAGACGATTATAAGCCCCAAAATCAACAGGACATATTTAACGCCTTGCGGGAGATTATGCAGGAAATCGCACTCGCCGGTTTGGAACGTGCCGGTTTTTTTGAGAAGGCGGCGTTTTATGGCGGTACTGCCCTCCGCATTCTATATGGTTTGGACAGGTACTCTGAAGATCTTGATTTTTCGTTACTTCAAGTCGACCCAACATTTTCATTGGAGCATTATTTTGACGCGGTAGTAGCGGAGTTTTCTGCCCTTGGGATAACAGTGAATATAAAAGAAAAGCAAAAAGCCATCCAATCAAATGTCGATTCTGCCTTTCTGAAGTCTGACACGGTTTGGAGAGAACTCGTTTTGGAGAACATTTTGCCGGAAATGGGCGTGCGTCATCTACCCCCCGTCAAAATTAAGATGGAGATAGACCGCGAACCTCCGTTGGGATTCCGTACGGAAGAAAAATTGCTCATCCGTCCGTTTTCTTTTTATATAAGGACTTTCGATCTTCCAAGCTTATTTGCCGGGGAGATGCACGCGCTTTTATTCCGTAAATCGAAGAACCGGGTAAAGGGTAGAGATTGGTATGATCTGGAATGGTATATCAAGAGGGGCGTACCATTGAGTACGGATCATTTTTTAAGCAGGGCTCGGGATTCTGGGGACTGGAAGGACGAGTCTATTTCAAATTTGCATATCTTGGAGCTTTTGAGAAGTAAAATCGAAACAGCGGATTTTAATCATATTCGAGCTGATGTAGTACGTTTTGTGAAAGATGCAGCTGTTTTGGATATCTGGGACAGTAGGTACTTTCTTCACCTAACCGAAAAACTAAGATTTGCCGACGTAGGCTCGGAAAACAGTTAACAAAATAATAACTTGGACTTTAAAAAAGTATCGAGTACCTTTGTTGCTCAATCTATCCGAAATCTATGTTAGGTGCGTTAATCACTTCAAAGACAAGATTAAAGTTACTGATCAAATTTTTTGTATCGGCAGGTAATACCGGCTATTTACGAGGTATTGCGGAAGAGTTTGATGAATCCACCAATGCCATTCGTAAAGAATTGAACCAATTGACCGAAGCGGGTTTCTTAGAACGTAAGCAAGAGCAGAAGAAAGTGTTGTATCAGGCGAATACCGAACATCCGTTGTTCAGTCCTGTGCAACGGTTAGTACACTCTTTTCTGGGCGTAGACAAGGTCGTCGATCAGGTGTTGGAACGTGCTGGTGATGTGCATGAGGTGATGTTGGTAGGGGCTTACGCTAAGGGGCAGGAGTCCGATCAATTGGATGTCGTGGTGTTGGGCGAAGTGCTGGATGTAGCATATCTACAGAATGTCGCAGAGAAGACAGAGAAATTAATTGACAAAAAAATCGGGTTGCATTTCGAAAAGCCCACAAGCGGCAGTTACATTGTGGTGTATAAAAAATAGCATATAAGGAAACGTGAACATCGACAAAATCAAACATATTATACAACAAGGAGAAGGTCTCCAAGTTGAGTTCAAGAAATCACAATTTGAGCTCAATAAAGATGTGTTTGATTCTGTCTGTGGATTCCTAAACGCAAATAACCCTAACAAGCTAAATCCACCATGTTATCTCACTGCGGAGATTATAGATGTAGCGGATAAGAAAATTGTTTATGCATACGTCCCGGAGAGTTCTGCATATCCCGCAAAATTGATTATTGAAAAGGATCAGGTAATTACAGAAAACTGGAATCGCGCGCATGGTGTTGGAGACATTGATCCAAATAATTTTACGCCATATCCCAAAAATCCGGTTATTGCCCGTTTTTTCAAGGAAATTGGTTGGGTTGATGAATTAGGATCTGGTGTGCGCAATGTATATAAATATGCACCTGTATACACGCCTGGCACAAATCCATTTTTTATCGAAGGAGATGTTTTCAAGACGGTGATTCCGTTAAGTATTCCGGATACCAGGGTAAATGAGGCAGTGAATGAGCGGTTAAAACAAGATGTCGGTGTAAATGTCGGTGTAAATGATCTGCTAAATATCATTACGGATAATCCAGGCATCAATGCAAAGGCATTGCTTCCCTATTTTGACGTAACAGACCGAACTTTAGAGCGCTGGCTAAAACAATTGCGAGAAGAAGGGAAAATAGAATTTAGAGGAGCGCCGAAAACAGGAGGCTATTGGAAAGTGAAATGAAAGAAAACCCAACATACCCTATACCGAGCATCGAATCCGAAAGGGTGGAGTTTAAATCCAGCTTTCAGGACGAGGTGATCACCACCTTGGTGGCCTTTGCCAATGCCAAGGGCGGATCGGTGTATGTTGGCGTGGGCGATAAAGGAGACATCAAAGGCGTATCGTTGGGAAAAGAGACGGTGCAGAACTGGATCAACGAAATCAAGATCAAGACCCAGCCATCGTTAATACCCGATGCGGAAGTTATTGAAGAGCAAGGTAAAATAATAGTCCTGCTAAAGGTGAAGGAGTATCCTATAAAACCCATGTCTTTTAAAGGAAAATGCTATCGTCGTGTAGGTAATTCGAACCATTTGATGTCTGTAAGTGAAGTTGCACAAATGCATCTCCGGACAGTAAATTCCAGCTGGGATTATTTTTGGCGCGATAGGGTGACCGTAGCTGATATTTCTGTCGATAAGGTGCAGAAAGTTTTAGACATGGCAAAAGCTCGGAACCCGAACATCGGTGTCGACACGGTAAAGCAGTTTTTGCAAAAACAGGAATTGGTAAATGGTGATCAGGTAAGCAACGCCTGTTATCTTCTTTTTTGCAAAGAAGAAACCTATCATACCACCATTCAGATGGGTTTTTTCGCGTCAGAGACCGTCATCAAAGATGATGTTACGCTATCTACGGATATTTTAACAGAGGTAGACGAGGTGATGGACTTTGTCAGGAAGCATATTAACAAGGAAATCATTATCACGGGTAAATTGGAGAATACAGAGCGCTGGCAATACCCGTTGGAAGGTATTCGTGAGCTGGTTATCAATATGATCGTACACCGGGATTATACGTCAGGACTACATTCTACCATCAAGATATTTCCCGATAGTATTGTCTTTTTCAATTCCGGAACACTGCCGGCGCATATTACGATGGAAAAGTTGCTGGCGGACGATTATGTCTCTTTTCCCAGAAACCTGCAGATTGCGAAGGTATTTAAGGAAATCGGTTTGATCGAACGTTACGGTACAGGGATAAAGCGCGTCCGGCAATTATTCTTAAATCACGGGTTGCGACAGCCGGAATTTAAGATCGTTCAAGAAGGCTTCTTCGTGCGGGTGTTTGCTTCGGCAGCGGTGAATGAGGGTCTAAAACAAAATGTCACCGAAAATGTCACCGAAAATGTCACCGAAAATGTCACCGAAAATGTCACCGAAAATAGAGCTTCCAAGATATTGGATATCATGCGCAAAAGCCCATCGTCAACAACACAGCAAATCGCAGATATATTGGGTGTAACAAAAAGAACTATCATTCGAGATATAGAGAAGTTAAGGAATGCCCAAAAAGTGACGTATATAGGCCCGGCAAAAGGCGGCTACTGGAAAGTAAATAAAGAGGATTGATTCGCAAATAAGCACAGACAATGAAGCAAATAAAAAAGATTACGTGTATCGGAGCGGGTTATGTCGGTGGGCCGACGATGTCTGTTATTGCCCAGAAGAATCCCGATATTCAGATTACGGTAGTCGACGTCAATAAGGAGCGTATTGCTGCATGGAACGATAACGACTTATCACGGCTTCCTATTTATGAAAAAGGATTGGATGCGGTTGTGGCTGAAGCGCGTGGCCGTAACTTATTTTTTGATACCGATGTCGATAAGGCGATCGATGAAGCGGATATGATTTTCATTTCGGTGAATACCCCGACCAAAACGTACGGAAAAGGAAAAGGACAAGCCGCAGATTTGAAATTTATCGAACTCTGTGCCCGTCAGATCGCCACCGTTGCTAAAGATGATAAGATCGTCGTGGAGAAATCAACGCTTCCGGTACGGACTGCAGAAGCGCTAAAAAGTATTTTAGATAATACGAGTAACGGCGTAAACTTCCATGTTCTTTCCAATCCGGAGTTTTTGGCGGAAGGAACCGCTATTGCGGATTTACACAATCCAGATCGGGTGTTGATTGGAGGTGAAAATACCGAAGCGATTGAGACATTGGTAAATATATATGCCAGCTGGGTTCCGCGGGAACGGATTTTAACAACTAATCTATGGTCGTCCGAGTTGTCGAAACTGGTGGCCAATGCCTTCCTTGCCCAGCGGGTTTCCTCTATCAATGCCGTTTCCGAACTTTGCGAAGTGACAGGTGCGAATGTAGATGAAGTCGCAAGTGCCGTAGGAATGGATTCCCGTATCGGGCCGAGGTTCTTAAAGGCTTCCGTTGGTTTCGGAGGCTCGTGTTTCCAAAAAGACATCTTGAACCTCGTGTATATCGCACGTTCCTACAACCTACACGCCGTAGCTGATTATTGGGAACAGGTTATTGTCATGAATGACCACCAGAAAACGCGTTTTGCCGAGAAAATTATACAAACCATGTACAACACCGTGAACGGTAAACATATTGCTTTTTTGGGCTGGTCATTTAAAAAAGATACCAACGATACACGTGAATCTGCTGCTATATATGTCGCTGACCACCTGTTGGATGAAGAAGCACAAATTGTTGTTTATGATCCGAAAGTATCTGTAGAGCAAGTATATAAAGATTTAGATGCGCTTGGCACACGCACGCCGGAGGCAAACCGCCGATTGGTAAAAGTGGTCGATGAGCCTTATCAGGCATTGGACGGCGCACACGCCATCGCTGTCCTGACCGAGTGGGACGCATTTAAAACATATGACTGGGCGAAGATTAAAGAAGCGATGAAAAAACCAGCGTTTGTTTTCGACGGTCGGAAGTTATTGGATCGGTCACAATTAGAGACTTTAGGATTTAAATATTACGCTATAGGTGAATAGCTTGGCACTTTTATTGCTCATAGCGGTGCAAAGTCTACACTATCGAGCAATTAAGCATTAAAAAGACAACGATATGGAAGAAAGAGTAGTGAAAAAAAGAGAAGACTATAATCCAGGACCACGTGTTGGTATTACCTTTTCCACTTTTGATTTATTGCATGCGGGGCACATCATGATGCTTGCCGAAGCAAAGCGTCAGTGCGACTACCTTATTTGTGGCTTGCAAATGGATCCTACATTGGATCGTCCTGAGAAAAATGCCCCTACGCAAACCGTAGTAGAGCGCTATATCCAGTTGCGCGGCTGCCAGTATGTAGACGAAATTGTACCCTACTCCACCGAGCAGGATCTGGAAGATATCCTTCGTTCTTTTAAACTGGATGTTCGTATTGTAGGCGATGAATATCGCGATAAAGATTTTACGGGGCGTACGTATTGTGAAGAAAAAGGCATCGAGCTGTACTTCAACAGCCGCGACCACCGCTTTTCGAGTTCGGGTTTGCGTAAGATCGTATATGATAAGGAAAGCGAAAAAAATGGGAACGGAAATAAATAATCGTTAAATCGATCAAACACATAAATAGTTAAGCAAATACATATACATGAGTAAGATACTGATCACTGGTGGGGCCGGATTTATCGGCTCCAATTTAACCGAACATTTTCTAAATCAAGGCCATCAAGTTGTCGTACTGGATAATTTTGCGACCGGACATCGCCATAATATCGCACAACATGAGGGCAATCCAAACTTTGAACTGATAGAAGGCGATATCCGTAGTTTGACAGACTGTGAAAGAGCTGTAGAGGGTATTGACTATGTTTTGCATCAAGCGGCACTTGGTTCGGTTCCTCGTTCAATCAAGGATCCGCAGACCTCCAACGAGGTTAACGTGTCAGGCTTTTTGAACATGTTGGTCGCCGCACGTGATGCTGGCGTAAAACGTTTTATTTACGCAGCTTCCTCATCGACTTATGGGGATTCCGAAAACCTTCCAAAAGTGGAGGATGTGATCGGTAAACCCTTGTCGCCTTACGCCATTACGAAATATGTAAACGAGCTTTACGCAGATATATTCTCAAAAACCTATGGATTAGAAACCATAGGATTACGTTATTTTAACGTTTTTGGACGTCGCCAGGATCCAAACGGTGCATATGCGGCGGTGATCCCATTATTTGTCAAGAAATTTATGAACCACGAAAGCCCGGTGATCAACGGTACAGGTGATTATTCCCGTGACTTTACCTATATAGACAATGTTATCCAGATGAACGAACGGGCGATGTTGGCCGAGAATCCTGAAGCGGTAAACACCGTATACAATACCGCGGTAGGCGACCGTACGACGTTGAACGAACTGGTAGGCTATCTGAAGGAGTTTTTAACGGAATATGATACAGAAATAGCCAACGTGGAGGTGATCCATGGACCGAACCGCCAAGGCGATATCCCCCATTCGTTGGCATCAGTCGACAAAGCACGCCAACTATTGGGATACGAACCTACACATGTTATCCGCGAAGGCTTACAGGAAGCCGTGAAATGGTACTGGGATAACCTGAAATAAATATAAAATCGAAAAAATATTACACACAAATCTATGAATACCGAGAAAAAAATAGCCGTTATCGGTCTAGGGTACGTGGGATTGCCTTTAGCGCGTCTGTTCGCTACAAAATATCCGACATTGGGCTTTGATATCAACCAGAAGCGTATAGACGAACTACGCTCCGGGAAGGATTTAACACTTGAAGTAGAGGACGATGTGCTGCAAGCTGTTTTGGTAAACGAAAATCCACTTGCACATGGTAATACAGGTCTTTATTGTTCCAACCAGTTGAGCGATATCGAAGTGGCTAACTTTTATGTCGTAACGGTTCCCACACCGGTTGACAAACATAACAGACCGGACCTGACCCCGCTTTACAAGGCCTCCGAAACGGTAGGTAAGGTGTTGAAAAAAGGCGATATCGTGGTATATGAGTCTACGGTATACCCAGGTGTAACGGAAGAGGAGTGTATTCCGGTACTGGAGAAAGTATCGGGACTGAAGTTCAATGTAGATTTCTTTGCAGGCTATTCACCAGAGCGTATCAATCCGGGAGACAAACAACATACAGTAGAAAAGATCCTTAAGGTAACCTCGGGTTCTACGCCGGAAATCGGCAAAGAGGTGGACGAGGTATATAGATCGGTCATAACCGCAGGAACACATCTGGCTCCGGCTATCAAGGTTGCAGAGGCAGCAAAGGTTATCGAGAATTCTCAACGGGATATCAATATAGCATTTGTTAACGAACTCGCAAAGATCTTCAATATCCTGGATATTGATACACACGCCGTATTGGAAGCAGCCGGTACGAAATGGAATTTCTTGCCGTTTAAACCAGGATTAGTAGGTGGGCATTGTATCGGCGTTGACCCTTACTACTTGGCGCAAAAAGCACAGGAGCACGGCTACCATCCGGAAATCATCTTGGCAGGTCGTCGTCTAAATGACTCGATGGGTGAATACGTCGCATCACAGGTCGTGAAGTGTATGATCAAGAAGGGAATCAATGTAAGCGGTGCAGAAGTGTTGATGTTGGGTGTGACGTTTAAAGAAAACTGTCCGGATGTGCGGAACACGAAGATTGTCGATGTCATCAGAGCTTTAGAAGATTATGGTATAAAAGTGACTACTTATGATCCATGGGCTAACCCGGCGGAAGTCGAGCACGAATATAAACTTTCCTGCCAATGCGAGCTTGCCGAAGGTTCTAAATACGACGCTATCGTACTTGGCGTAGCGCATAACGAATTCTTGGATTTGGATATGGATGACTTGAAAAAAGATAATGCGGTGGTGTATGATGTGAAGGGTATTGTTGTGGGTAAAGCAGATTCGAGACTATAATATAGACTATGGGTCTAAAAGACAAGGCATTAGGAGGAGTAGTCTGGACGTTTTCGCAACAGTTTGGTGTTCAGATTATAAATGTAATAGTTCAAGTTGTTTTAGCTAGACTGCTTCTCCCTGAGGTGTTTGGGTTAATTGCTATGATTCAAATATTTCTGGCTATAGGTCAGACGTTGATGGATGCGGGAATGACCTCATCTCTTATTCGGACAGAGAATCCGGATGATGACGATTACTCAACAGTTTTTTGGCTGAATATAGGGTCAAGTATTATTATTTATTTAATAATATTTGCTTTCTCGCATCCTATTGCGGAATTTTTTAGCCAGCCTATTCTATCTGATGTAATAAGGGTTTATACCTTGTCATTTGTTATACAGGCTCTAGTAGGGGTGCAAACCACACGTTTGACAAAGGAACTTAATTTTAAACTTCAAATGTTTATGCAGATCCCTTCCACTATAGCAGGAGGGATTGTCGGGGTTATTTTAGCATATAAAGGATTCGAAGTTTGGAGTTTGGTGTGGATGAGTTTGACGACCTCCACTTTGTTTATGTTACAACATTGGCTTCGGATTAAATGGCGACCAAAACTCTCTATTAAAAAAGAAAAACTTAAATATCATTTTAATTTCGGATACAAACTTACATTGTCGGGTATTTTAACAACTATCTATACGAATTCCTATTCTTTGATTATCGGTAAAATGTTTTCTGCGGCTCAATTGGGCTTCTACACTCAAGCTAATACATTGAGAATGTTGCCGGTCAATAATTTAACGAGTGCGCTTCGTAAAGTAACATATCCTATTTTTGCAATGATACAGCAGAATGAAGCACATTTGAAGAGCGCATTCAGTAAGATTACCAATATGGTGTTTTTCGTCGTAGCTCCGATTATGTTTTTAGCTGCATTAATTGCAGAACCTTTGTTTCGTTTTGTCCTGACAGATAAATGGTTACCCTCAGTACCTTTTTTTCAGTTTTTATCGCTGATTGCCATTATTTATCCCATTAGTATGTATAACTTAAATGTAATTCTAGCAAAGGGGCGAAGTGATTTACACCTTAAAATGGAGGTAACAAAAAAAGGGGTTTCAAGCTTATTTTTACTGTTGGTATTTCCTTTTGGACTTTGGGGTGTGGTCATTGCATCCGGAATTAGTATGCTTATACACGCCTATGTGAATTGTTATTATTGCGGAAAATTGATTAATTTCCCTATTAAGGAGCAAATTATAGATGTTTTACCAATTTTTATTCTAAATACATCAATATTCATTTCACTTTTTTTGTTTAATTTTCTCTTATCGGATATAGTCAAAAGTAACTTGGTGTTAATTATTGTTAATAGTTTTCTATATATATTCATATATTGGGTTTTAGCAATGGTATTTAATTTCAAAAGCTATCGAGAACTAATAACAATTGTTTCTGGGCGATTCTCAAAATCAAAAAATGGATAATAAAAGCATACGAATAAATATTACGGGGGACTTCGTAATAAATGAGGAATATAGTGTCGACAGATTAGATAAAGGGATTGTTGACCTCTTCAGAAATGCTGATTTTAATATCATTAATTTGGAAGCTCCTGTAACGGCTAGTAACGCCAAAATATTGAAAACGGGTCCCCATCTTAAAGCTGATCGGGACAGTACTGTCGCTATACTTAAGGCTCTTGATATTTATGCTGTAACCCTTGCTAATAACCATATATTGGATTATGATGAAGAAGGAGTTTCGGATACCATTTCATTTTGTAAAAAGAATAACCTACGATTCGTAGGGGCGGGAGCTAACAAGAAAGAGGCTGCAAAAATATTGAGCTGGGATACTCCCCAAGGAACACTCGTGATTATCAATATTGCTGAAAATGAATGGGCTTCGGCTACAAATGTTTCTGCCGGAGCAAATGGAATGGATTTAATCGATAATAGTCTTCAAATCAGGAGAGCGAAAGAGGAGTATGATTTTGTTTTTGTTATTGTTCATGGGGGGCATGAATATTATAATCTTCCCAGTCCTAGAATGCAAAAACAATATCGGTTCTATGTAGAATGTGGAGCGGATATCGTTATAGGACACCATACACATTGCGTAAGTGGATACGAGCTATATAAGGGCGTACCGATTTATTACAGCTTGGGTAACTTTTTGTTCACAAAGAAAAATATTAATAAAGATTGGTATCAGGGGTTAGTTTTAGAAGTGCAGATTAAAGATAAGAAAATAAAATCGCAGCTACATGCTGTCCAACAGAGTGAAGACGAACATGGATTGTCTCTAATCACAGGGGTGGGTGCAGCTAAAATGAGAAAAAGGCTTGAAGATTATAATGAAATAATAAGTGATAGCGGTGCATTAGAGAAACAATGGAATGATTATGTGAATTCCCGGTATAAAAACTATATCAATTTATGGTCTCCGATCTCTTTTATAAGTAACGCCTACATAAGAGCTGTGTATAGAAAAATTGGAAAAAAGCTTATTAATAAAAGAGGCTTTAGTTATTTTTTAAATCTTATGAGGTGTGAGTCCCATTTAGATCTTTCCAAAGAGGTTCTTAATAGATTTTTAAAAAAATGAAAATAGCGATACATCATAGAGAAGGAAGTTTTTCCGATAGTTGGATATCATATTGCAAGGAAAATAATATTAAGTATGGCATTGTCAATGCATATGATTCTGACATTATTACTCAACTGGAAGGGTATGACGCTTTTCTCTGGCATCACCATCATGGGAAATATCAGGATGTTTTATTTGCGAAGCAATTATTGGCGTCCTTACAGACAGGTGGGAAAAAAATATATCCCGATTATCAGACTACTTGGCATTTTGACGATAAAGTAGGGCAAAAGTATCTGTTAGAAAGCATAGGAACTCCTTTGGTGCCATCGTATGTTTTCTACGATAAAGAAAGTGCTATGAAATGGGCTAAAACGACAACTTTTCCGAAAGTGTTCAAACTGCGTGGAGGGGCTGGGGCAGTTAATGTAAAACTCGTAAAAAATCTGAGAGGATGTATACGTGTTATTAATAAGGCGTTCTCTAGTGGTTTTTCTCCATATAACAGATTGAATAGTCTGAAAGATGCTTACCGTATTTTTAAAAAGACAAAGAATCCTTTAGCCCTTTTTAAGGTATTGGGAAAATTGGTTGTTACCCCAAAGGGTTTAAAAATGTTAGGCACACAAAAGGGGTATGTGTATTTTCAGGATTTCATACCGAATAATAATTATGATATTCGTTTAATTGTAATTGGTGGTCAATATGTGTATGGAATGAAGAGAATGAATAGAGATAATGATTTTCGAGCTTCCGGTAGTTCGTCTTTCGACTATGGAAACATACCAATTGATGCAGTAAAACTTGTTTTGGAAACGGCTCAAAGGCTTAAACTACAATCTGCAGCATTTGATATCATCTATGCAAATAAGCAGCCATTAATAATTGAGTTGAGTTACGGTTTTGGGACGAAAGGATCAAGCCAATGTCCTGGTTATTGGGATAAGGATCTTAAATGGCATGAAGAACGCTTTAACCCAATGGACTGGATTATTGGAAATGTACTGAAAGATTGATACGCTATTTGTACTGTGCCTATCGTTTTAGGCAACATTTGGTTAGTACTCTATTTGGTGTTTTAGCAATTCGATGAAAGTTGAAAATGACTTGGTCGGTGGGGAAGTGACATTTATAGCAAATGAAAAACGGATTAATAGAATCAATATTGAAAACAACAACCTATAGTAATTCCTTTTAATTTTGTTCTGGGGTATAGTTACAATATCTTTGTAAGGAATTGTAATACGTTAAATGAATACAATATGGCATTAATGAGCGGGGGGAAGAAAATCTCTAAATGTATAATATTTTTAGCTAGTCCACTCCTAGCTTTACCAGATATAATATACGGGATTTACCGAAAATCAAATTTCAATTTAGTATTGCTGTCATTGTTCTTTGGGATTCTTAGTTATTTATACGTTCCTAATATTTCAAATGACCGGGCAAGGTATTTTGAAATGTATTATAAATTTTCCTCTTATGGTCTCAACGACTTTGTTATTAATGTGATTAAAGCACGGGCAGATTTTATTCTGCAAGGTTTAGTTTTCATATTTAGCAAGGCAGGTATTTCCATCCAGTTTTTACTTTTATTGGTTACAAGTTTTACGTCCGGTGTTTGGTTTTATGTTTTTTCAAAGATAGCCGATCGATCAAAGTTGACCAAAGGAGCATTTTTTCTATGTTTTATCCTCGTATTGTTTTCATTTTCCCTCCCGGATTTGTTTTCAGGCCTTCGTTTTTATTTTGCGTCGGCGTTTTTAATGTTATCATTTTACAATGGATTCTACCAAGAGAAACTATCAATTAGTTTGCTTTGTCTCGTTACGGCTATTTTCATCCATTTCAGTACCCTTTTATTTGTTCCCTTATATCTCTGTTTACGGACGTTTCGATATAATTACAATGGATATAGGGTGTTATTTTTAGTCTCTTTCGTTTTTGTTTTTTTGCCTAAAAGTTTTATCGCATCATTTGTCGATGTAATATCCTTTTCGGAGGGATATGGCACAAAAGCGGAGGTATATTTGCAGGGAGATGATTTTATTGAAGGCGGTATTTCTAGGGGATCAGCAAGTTATATTATAGTTTATACATTTTCTACTGTTTGGAGTTATTTTGCTTATTTATATCTTATTCTTACAATTAAACGTGAGTCGTTCTTACGTAACCTAAATTATTTATTCTTCGGTGCTGTTAATATCTTTTACTCCGTTACTACTGTTTATTCAAGATACCTGATTATTTTAAAATTTACGTTTGCATTGTTGTTAATTAGTGAATTAATGACATATAAAAATAGAAAACCTGTAATAATCGCTACAGGTCTATTTGCTTTGAACATTATTAACAATCTAATCGTCATGAGATATAATATCCAGGAAAGCTTTTTCAATACTGATATATTTCTTTTACTAACTATTTTGTTTAAGAGTATCACTCTTAATGACTTTATACATTAATCTTATAATGAAAAAGAAAGTTGTTTTTTTAGTAACAAATCTAGGTTCTGGGGGTATCGAAAACTATTTGCTACGGTTTATAAGATTTTACCAACATGAGATTGACGCTTATGTTGTTTGTACTTCAGGAAAATCAGGAATCTTAGAAAGTGACTATAAATCTGCCGGTGCACATATAATTTTAATGAAAATAGGTTATTTAGACTTCGGTGGATTTAGAACATTTCGTACGTTTTTAAAGAAGCATAGTTTTACATGCATTTGTGCTTTTACTGGGAATTTTGCAGCTTTTCCATTGTTAATTGCAAAAACAGTTTCTGTGACGAAAAGAATAGCGTTTTATAGGAATGCAGAAAATAGGTTTAAAGAGAATCTTATTAAGATTATTTTTAATAAAATCTCAAATTTTTTGGTACGTATTTCCGCAACGAAAATTTTATCAAATTCTTATGCAGCTTTTAATTACTACCATTCAAAACATTGGGAGGGGAACCTAAAGTTTGAAGTGATTTATAATGGGCTCGATACAGAACAGTTTCTAGCGAATCGTCGAGATTTAAGACCAAGCCTTAATATTCCTAAAGACGCATTTGTTGTCGGGCATGTTGGCCGATATAATCCTGCAAAAAATCATATTACGATGATAGATGTTGCTACTACACTTTGCAATCGCTATAAGGATATTTATTTTATTTTTTGTGGTCAGAATGTTGAACATGTTGTAGATGAATGGAAAGGTGAAGTAAGTGAAAGAATAATGTTCCTTCCATATCGTAGGGATATAAATAGCGTTTTATATAGTTTGGACTGTTTCTATTTTCCTTCCTTAACAGAAGGGCAACCTAATGCATTGATAGAAGCAATGATTAGTGATCTGCCTATTGTGGCATCTAATATTGCATCAATTAAGGAAATCATTCCGTCCCAACTTCATGAGGAGATGTTAATTCTGCCTTTAGACAAGCGCGCAGCAGTCGATAAAATAACAAATATCTATTTAGATAGAGATAGTAACCCTAAATTAGCTGAGTGGACCCAAAATAATTTTAAGGCCGACATGTTATTCGGCAAGTTTTTTGCTAATTTATAATAGAAATAACAAGTAATGAAAGTGATGAACAAAAGATTATTATTATTTATATGCTTGTGTGCGGCATTGGCATCGAGTTATGGACAGTTCAATTATAAAACAATACCTTCTAATCTTATACGTCAAGATAGGAATTATGGAGGGTATAGTACTGAAATAAAAGCTGCAAAGCAGAAAGCTTATGACTTAACGAATGAATTACCTGAAAATTATGTAAAAACTGGCAGGGTTGATTACACAAAATATATACAAAAAGGGCTTGATCAGCATAAGACAGTTATAATGCCTGATTTTCCAATTCTTGTTAATGAAAATGGCTTGACGCTAAATAGTAATTCCATTTTGTTATTCAATAAGAATTCTCAGATTGTTATAGCCCCTAATTCGGAAGCACGGTATGAAATACTTCGGTTACACGGAGTGACAAATGTAAGAATTTTTGATGCGAATATTGTTGGCGATAGAGAGCTGCACAAAAGTAACAAAGGGGAATGGGGGATGGGGATTGCGATAAGAGGATCTAGTAATATTAAACTCTATAATCCGGAGGTAAAGAACTGTTGGGGTGATGGAATTGTTATAGGTGTTTTCGAGGGAATACCTTCTAAAAACGTAGAGATAATCAATGCAAGACTGGATTTTAATCGGCGAAATGGGATCGCTATTGGATCCGTTGATCGAATAAAAATTATTAATCCCGTAATTTCCAATACTGAAGGGACTTTACCTATGGCGGGTATTTGTATCGAGCCCAATAATAATAACGAGACTTGTGATAATATTGTTATACTTAATGCTCTTACGTTTAATAATGCGAACGCGGGAATTCAGGTTGGGTTATCAAAATTACCTGGAGAAATTCCTAAGCAAGTAAATATAGAGGTAAATAAACATGTGGACTATCAATCTAGAATAGGGTTTTTTATGGGCGGATTTAAGGAGGATTATAGGAATGGAAAACCTTTGGTGGGAAAAATAACGATTAGTGAGCCGAGTTGGAATAATAATAGAAATTCATTGAAAACAGGGCTTCATTATGAAAACGGACCGGATATTTTAATAGATAAAATGGATATAACGAATATCGAACCCTATCAACAGGGTGACAATGTCAGACGCAGAGTTAATTCGAAACATAAAAAGATAAAAATAAAGTAGATGAATTTGGTTTTCTATGTAGAGGCACGTTATATAAAGGATGATAAGGGAAATATCTATAATACAGAAGGAGTGCTGAAGTTTCCTCTGTGGCAAAGATACTTGGAGGTATTTAGTCATCTAACTATAGTTGCTCGCGTAAAACACGTGCCCGGATATGTAGGACAGAAAGAACATCTTGCTAATGGAGATCGTGTTTCTTTTTTTGAATTACCATATTTTCATGGCCCGGCAGAATTTCTAAAGAAACGAGATTTTATTTATGAGAGGATAAAAGAAAGTGTCGCGCTTGACGGTCGATTTTTACTAAGAGTTCCGGGACAAATAGGAACGATAGCTGCTAAATATCTGCAGAAGACTAATAGAAAATACGGGGTAGAAGTGGTAGGGGATCCCTTTGATGTTTTTTCAAAAGGAGCCGTGAATCACCCTCTAAGGTTGTTCTTTAAGTATAAATATTATTTCGAACTAAAAAAGGTTGTATCAAAAGCCTCTTCGGCTTTATATGTCACAGAGCGTGCACTCCAACAGAGGTATAAAACCCAAAAAGGGATATTTTCGACATTCGCCTCCAACGTAATTTTGAACGAGAAGGATATTAAGAATGAGATTCGTGATTTTGATAGCAAAAAGAAAACATTCGAAATAATATCAATAGGTTCTTTAGAGCAGATGTATAAAGCACCTGACGTTGTATTAAAAAGCATAGAAATTGTTAATAATTCACAAGAAGAGTATCGACTTTGTCTGAATTGGGTCGGCACTGGTAAATATTTGCCAGAGATGAATACACTAGCTAGCAAGTTGGGGATACAATCTGATATTAATTTTATCGGATATATAAGTGAAAAGGAAAAAATGATTACACTTCTGGATAAAGCAGATATTTTTGTTCTAGCTTCGAGAACGGAAGGACTTCCAAGGGTTGTAATAGAAGCTATGGCAAGAGGCCTTCCTGTCATTGCGACCCGGGTAGGGGGAATTCCAGAACTAATTTCTGAGGAATTTTTGATAAACAAAAACGACCCAGAGGCCTTGGCGCGAAAGATTAAATTTTTGATAGCCAACCCCAAAGTTGCTAAAATTGAGAGTGAAAAAAACTTGGTGAAATCTATAGAATTTTCTGATAGAACGTTATCAATCCGTAGAAAGGAGTTTTATCAATCTTTAATAAATAATTTTTAGGGAATAGTACTAAAATTATTCTTTCATTTTTTAATATCGAGGCGACACTAACATACCTTCTTAAAGATGGGTTTATCGTTTCAAGTTTATTTTAACGAAATGATGAGAGATTATTAATTTACAGAAAGGAACAAGAAAAGGATAAAATAGCGATGAGGGAAACTATTTATAAAAATGCACCGGTTTTTGTGCAAAATTTGATGATAACCTTGTTTAACTACTTGGCCTACAAAGACCGATATGGTCGAGCGTATAAATTTTACAGAAAGGTTTTTCTAAAGAACCGTAAATTAAGTCTATTGGAACTTAAAACACTACAAGGAAATAGATTTAATACATTTCTAGAAAGTGCAATAAAAAGTTCAAAATACTACGCTCAGTATCCAAAAATCTCGTTAGATGAAATTGATAAACTACCCATTATTAGAAAAGAAAACATAAGGAGGGAAATCAAAAATCTCTATACTCTATTAAAGAAAGAGGCGATTATCTCCAAGACCGGTGGAACAACGGGCAAGTCTTTGGAAGTGCTTTTTACTAAAGATAATATGCAGGAACGGTTCGCAATGTTAGATGATTTTCGTTCCCGTCTCGGCTACCGTTTAGGAAAGAGGACCGCTTGGTTTTCCGGAAAAAATTTAATCACGCCGAAAGATATAAGGTATAATCGATTTTGGAAATACGACAGTCTTTATAAAGTTCGCTATTATTCTACATTTCATATCAAGGACGATTATCTGCAATATTATCTGGAAGACTTGATTAAATTCCGGCCAGAATATTTGGTCGGGTTTCCTTCTACTATATTGGAAATTGCAAAATTCGGATTAAAGCACCAATATAATTTTCCCAAGAATACTGTAAAAGCGGTATTTCCGACCGCTGAGACTATTACGTCAGAGATGCGAGAAAAAATAGAGGCGTTTTTTAATACAAAAATGTATAATCAATACGCATCATCAGAGGGGGCACCATTTATTTTTGAGTGTGAAGCAGGTAATCTCCATTTAGAGTTACAAAGCGGCGTGTTCGAAGTCTTGGATGAAAACGATCAACCCACTCGGTGTGGAAGATTAGTCGTTACGTCATTCACTACTGAGGGGACTCCGTTAATTCGTTATGATATTGGCGACTCGGTAACCTTAGAAGATGAGAAAATAACTTGTACGTGTGGCAATCATAATCCTTTAGTGAGGGAGATACTTGGCCGCATTGATGATTACGTGTATTCTCCCGAGAACGGAAAAATTAATTTGGGCAATGTTTCTAATACTCTAAAAGACATCAAAGGTATAGTCCGCTTTCAGGCTATACAAGATAGTTTAGATACGCTGGATATTTTAGTAGTAAAAGACGATAAAGTTTATAACGATGTGAATGAACGGAAATTTTTTAAAAACTGGCGAGACAGAGTTGGTAATTCAATGATATTGAATATAAAATATGTTGAAAATATCCCAGTTGAGAAAAGTGGAAAATATCGAATCGTAAAAAACAACATTAAACACCTCATCAGCTGATGTCAAAGCCTAAACTTATCCGCATTACTACCGTTCCAATTTCGCTAAAGACCCTTTTAAAGGGGCAACCTCGCTTTATGTCTGCAAATGGCTTTAGCGTGCTAGGCGTATCCAGTGAAGGTCAAGAGTTGCAAGATGTTCGTGTTGAAGAACAAATTCCTGTAATAGCAATACAAATGACCCGTACGATTTCTCTAGTTAAGGATTTAAAATCACTATGGAGATTTTATAAGTTATGTAAAAAGGAGAAACCTACTATAGTACATTCACATACGCCAAAAGCTGGGATCGTGGGCATGCTGGGTGCTAAATTAGCGGGTGTTCCCATCCGTCTACATACGGTGGCAGGAATGCCGCTGATGGAAGCAAGTGGGATAAAACGGGTAATATTAGACCTAGTTGAAAAATTGACTTATGCTGCCGCTATTCGTGTTTATCCAAACTCTAAAAAATTGTATGATTTTATTCTAAAGGAAGGATACACAAAGAAAAAGAAATTAAAAGTGATTTCTAATGGATCTTCAAATGGTATTGACACAAATTTCTTTTGTCGTGAGCAGATGGTGTCGGGAATACGAATATCACTTCGAGAAAAGCTTGAGATTTTTTCTGATGATTTCGTATTTATTTTTGTGGGTCGTTTAGTGGGAGACAAGGGAATCAATGAATTAATAAAAGCGTTTCAGAAGATGGACAAGCAAAAGAATAGCGAACGTAAAATAAATGTAAAGATATTGCTTGTTGGATCATTGGAATCAGAATTGGATCCACTGCATCCTGATACGTTACAAGAAATCGAAAATAATCCAAATATTATTTCGGTCGGTTTTCAAAAGGATGTCCGACCTTATTTTTCCATTTCAGATGCTTTAGTGTTTCCGAGTTACCGTGAAGGTTTTCCAAACGTGGTCATGCAAGCAGGCGCAATGGAGTTACCTTGTATTGTTTCTGATATCAATGGCTGCAATGAGATTATCATCGAAGGGGAAAATGGCACGATAATTCCTGTGAAGAATAGCGAAGCCATTTACCACGCAATGGAAAAGTTTGTTAATGATGAATATTATTATGAGAGATTGAAAAAACGTTCTCGGGAAATGATCCAAAACCGTTACGAGCAACAGGTAGTATGGAATGCATTATTGGAAGAGTATAAAACTTTACTTAAAGAAAGAGGGGTGTCATAATGTATAAACACTTCTTTAAACGGTTAATTGATTTTTTTGCCGCACTCTTCGGATTACTGTTATTGTCGCCTATTTTTATATTGGTCACCATCGGACTGTTTATTGCAAATCAAGGTAAGCCTTTTTTCTTTCAACCAAGACCGGGGAAAAATGGTTGGATATTCAAAATCGTGAAGTTCAAGACCATGAACGATAAAAAAGATGCTAGTGGAAATCTGTTGTCTGATGCCGAACGCCTTACTCCTATTGGTTCGTTTGTCCGTAAAACATCCTTAGATGAAATTCCGCAATTAATTAATGTATTGAAAGGCGATATGTCACTCATTGGGCCGCGTCCCCTATTGGTACAATACTTGCCTTTATATAATTCATATCAAGTTCGTAGGCACGAGGTGAGACCGGGCATTACTGGTTGGGCACAGGTTAATGGGCGTAACGCCATATCCTGGAAGCAGAAATTTGACTACGATGTCTGGTATGTGGATAATATTTCGTTTGGACTTGATGTGAAGGTTTTCTTCCTCACTATAAAAAAAGTATTCGTAAGGGAAGGGATATCCGCAGAAGGGCAAGCGACGATGGAACCGTTTAAGGGGAACGAACCATGAGTAAACTGTTTTTATATGGTGCAGGCGGACATGCGAAGGTAGTTGCTGAAATAGCAGAACTTAACGGCTATGAGAATATCGTCTTTTGCGAAGATGAGCCAACGAAAAATAAGTTGCTGGATTATGAAGTGTTAGGCGTACTCGGGGAAAACGAAGACTGTTTATTAGCAATTGGTAACAATTCAGTACGTGAAAAGCTTGCACGGTCACTTCCCAATAAATTTGTTAAGCTTATACATCCCCAAATAAATATTTCTAAACGAAGTGAAGTTGGAATTGGTACGGTGATTATGGCGGGTGTAACGATTAATTCGGAAGCGACTGTTGGGAAACATTGTATCATCAATACAAATGCTTCTATCGATCATGATTGTGTTATAGAAGATTATGTGCATTTGTCACCAAATGTAGCTTTGGCAGGAAATGTAACAATAGGAGAAGGTACACACGTTGGCATTGGTGCGTGTGTGATACAGGGTATAAAAGTAGGAAGATGGTGTACGGTGGGAGCAGGTGCAGTGGTTATTCGGGATGTACCCGATGGTGCGACAATTGTGGGTAATCCCGCGAGAATTATAAAACAGAAGGAATTATAGCGTAAAATTAATAGGCAATGAATGAAAAAATATGGTTGTCTTCCCCGCACATGGGGGGCAACGAGTTAAAGTACATCCACGAAGCATTTGATGCAAACTGGGTAGCGCCATTGGGACCAAACGTAAACGGATTCGAAGGTGATATTGAATCTTTTTTAAAAGAAGAAGATATTAAGGTAGCAGCATTATCTGCCGGTACAGCGGCATTGCATCTAGCGTTAATAGAATGTGGTGTCGGACACGGCGACGAGGTAATCTGTCAATCTATGACATTTTCGGCTTCTGCTAATCCGATAGCATATCAAGGAGCTATTCCGGTGTTTGTGGATTCGGAACCGGATACTTGGAATATGTGTCCAAAGCAACTTCGGGAGGCCATTCGCGACCGCTTCTCTAAAGGTAAGAAACCGAGAGCTATTGTAGTAGTTCACTTGTATGGCATGCCTGCAAAAATGGACGAGATATTGGCCGTGGCAAAAGAGTTCGGTATTCCGGTGATAGAAGATGCTGCGGAAGCATTGGGTTCAACTTATAAAGGCAAAGCCTGTGGTACTTTTGGACGTTTCGGCGTATTAAGCTTTAACGGAAACAAGATTATCACTACATCAGGAGGCGGAGCATTAGTATGTCATTCGCAGGAGGATAAAGATAAAGCAGTTTTTCTTTCTACACAAGCACGTGATGATGCACCTCATTATCAACATTCGCACATCGGTTATAATTATCGTATGTCCAATATCTGTGCAGGTATCGGACGTGGGCAGATAGAGGTATTGGCCGATCGTGTAGCCGCACGACGTGACATGCAAGATTTCTACGTGAATTTATTTGAAGGTATTGACGGGGTTCGAGTATTTTCGGAACCATCAGCGGACTATTTTTCAAACCATTGGTTATCGGCAATCGTGATTGACCCTATCGTGGTGGGAAAGACAAGAGAAGATTTGCGTCTGACGTTTTTAGAGGATAATATTGAATCTCGTCCGTTATGGAAACCGATGCATCTACAGCCTGTTTTTGCGGGTAGTCCATATTATGGAGCAAAAGTAGCGGAAACCTTGTTTGATAATGGTCTTTGTTTGCCTTCGGGATCAAACTTAACAGATGCGGAACGTGAAAGGATTCGCGCGGTTATTGAACGATTTTTTGAAAAGTAAGAAGCAGGAGGTAGGTAATGAAATTCACACGTTTAACGCTTTTAGTTATGGGGGTACTTGCCACTAAAGCAGGGATATCCCAAATCCATTACCAGCCCTATTCCTTTGAGCAATATCAACGGAATATGTCGCAGATATATGCGGATAGCTTAACCCATACGGCGGTAAAGCCGGTTGTCGGAGTGAATATAGATGCCCCGCAAGAAATGGGTACGCAAGATACCACCAGAAGTTGGTGGTACCGGAAGCTGTTTAACGAGCATCTGGTAGAAGTAGCCAAGGATGACCACACCTTTTATTTGGATTTCATACCCGATTTTATCATCGGAGGAGAGCGCGGAACGAATAGCAAGAGTTTGTGGACAAATACACGTGGTGCACAGGCAGGTCTTTCGGTGAACAAGAAATTTTCTTTATTTGTGAGTTTCTATGAAAACCAGGCGCGCTATGCGAGCTATATCGACAGCGCCGCTCGCGGAATTGGTAATTTGCCGGGACAAGGGTTTTCAAAAAACTTAAAGACAGGCAAATACGATTGGATGAATGCCACGGCGAATATGAGTTATCATTTCTCTGATGCATTTAATGTAAGTGTAGCCTATGATAAATTGCATATAGGCGAGGGGTATAGATCCGTTTTAATCTCTGACAATCCATATAATTTTACACACGCCCGCTTATCGGGAACAGTTGGCCGCTGGCAATACCATTCGATATGGGCGTATATGAATGATCTGAAGAATCCACGGTTGGCGGACGTTGATAATCCTTTTTCAGAACGATTAGGGAATGGGGTCAAATACGGTGCTTTCCAGTATGTTGATTATCTGGCAGGTGAAAAGATAACACTCGGTCTTTTCCACTCCCTGATATGGGCGCAGAACAATCAAGGCACAGGTGGAAAAGCGAACGGTGGTTTAGGACTAAATGTAAAATACCAGCCTTGGCAGAAATATATCTTTTATGGGCAGTTGTATGCGGATGATATTTCTAAGTTTGGTTTCGGAAGCAGTGACAATCACCGGACCGCATTTCAACTGGGCGGAAAAACGTATGATTTGTTTGATGTTGCGAACCTGAATGTCACGGTAGAGTATAATCAAGCAGCACCCTATACCTACCAACATCCCAACAACCGGATTAATTATACAAGTAACGGGGAAGCATTGGCCCATCCTCGGGGAGCCAATTTCCGTGAAGCATTGGGAATTGCCACCTACCGTTGGAACCGATGGGAAGTTTATGGCCAGTCCATGTATGCACGTTATGGTCTTGACCCAGCTGACGCCCGTAACGTAGGAGTAGATCTATTTAAGGAGGATGTGACGGAGGATGGTTTTAGGATAGCACAAGGAAATCTAAATAACTTGTTTTACCACGAGCTCCGCCTTTCGTACGTCATGAACCCGAAATATAATCTGCGTTGGGAACTGGGCCTAATCGATCGTCGCAACAAAAACACTGTTACGGGGGATTATCATCATGCTATGATTTTTACCTTCGGCTTACGGTCGTCCTTCAGGACGTTCCAACGGGAATACTAAGGTTGTATATTTTTGTTTCGTTGGATTTATCTATTTGGCAAAAGTAGCTGTTTATAGAAAATCGGCGTTAGATTTTAAATTGGAAGATCGCAGGGTTAAAAACCCTGCGGATCGAATGCCAGTCAGATTTTATTAACCAGCTGTTTTATATGTGGACAACTGCGCTTGTAAAAATTTACGTGCATGGTGTATACGGGTCTTGACCGTACCTTCGGGCATATTAAAATACGCGGCAATCTCCTTGTATTTATAGCCTTCGATATGCATGTTGAAAATTTCACTGCTTTCAGCTGGTAATTTTTTCATCGCCAATTCAATATCATCCATGGTAAACTTCCCTTCGCTGTTATTTCGGCTGAATGGTTCACTACAGCCCATGTCGCGTACGTCACATAAATGGGAGTTTTCATAGGCCAATCTTTTCTGATCGCGACGATATTGATTTATAAATAAATTTTTCATGATCACATACAGCCAAGACATAAACTTTGGGTTATTCTCGTATTGGTCGATATACGCTATAGACTTGACAAGAGTTTCCTGGACTAGATCCTGGATATCATCTGGGTCTTTTGTAAACTTCTTGGCAAACTGTGTTAGAGTAGATTTGCTTTGTTCGATCTGCTGTTGTAACTGAATAGATGTCATAAATAAATTTTTATAAATTGAAAATTATGAACGATGTTACAACTATTACAAAACTGATGCTAAAAATGAGCGATTTACGGCATTCCGGATGCAAAAAAATGATTAAGGCGATAAATACCTGACTATACGTATTTATACGTTTTTCCGGCTTAATTTGCCTATTATTTAGTGCCAGAGGCTAAAAATAGCCTCTGGCACTTTTCTTTTTGTGTAAGATATATTTATTGATTTTCAGTATAAATATTGGTTATAAACGTATTTTCTGCGTTATGGCTGACCGCCTCCGCCAGCAGCGCCGTATATCTGCCCTGTTGAATAGCTCGCACTATTATCTGCCAACTGTACAAAAATTGAAGCAAGCTCAGCAGGCTGCCCAGCACGTGCCAGCGGTGTATCTGCGCCGAACTTCGGAAGGTTTTCCTGCTCCTGGCCACCGCAGACCTGAAGCGGTGTCCAAATTGGGCCGGGAGATACGCCATTCACGCGGATACCCTTCGGGCCAAGTTGTTTAGAAAGGGACTTTACATAGGCTACGTTAGCTGCTTTGGTCTGTGAATAGTCAAATAGATTTTCTGAAGGATCGTATGCCTGTACAGATGTTGTTGCTATAATCGACGCGCCGGGCGGTAGATGGGGCAGCGCAGCTCGCGTGATCCAAAACAATGCGTAGATGTTCGTCTTCATCGTGGCATCGAAGCTATCGTCGCTGATGTCCATTATCGACAGGTTGCTTTTTTGATAACCTGCATTGTTTACCAATATATCCAGCCCGCCCAACTGTGATACGGCTTCTTCTACTAGTTTCCTGCAGAACGCGGCGTCGGTAATATCACCGGGAATAGCTACCGCCTTTCTGCCGGCTGCCTTGATGAGGGCAATAACGTGCTTGGCATCCTCTTCCTCCGCAGGAAGATAGTTTATGGCAACATCTGCGCCTTCCCTGGCGTAGGCAATGGCCGCAGCTCGTCCAATACCAGAATCTCCTCCTGTTATAAGGGCCTTCCGGCCGGCTAGGCGTCCGCTTCCTTGATATGACTTTTCACCGTGAACCGGGACAGGATCCATCTGCGATGCAAGACCTGGATGCGGTTGCTGTTGCTTCGGGTAAGGGGGGGTGGGGTATTTATCTAATGGGTTCTCAAGTTCGGGATTGTTTGTGTTCTCCGTTTTGCCGCTACCGCCTGCAGCGAAGGAGGGGCTTACTACTAAGGTGGCCATGGTAGCCCCGATTCCTTTTATGGCGTTTCTCCGCGATACATTGTTTTCCTTTTTCATAATGATATATTTTTCATTTCATTAATGCTGTATTGTTCTCCTTTAATTGAACAACGTGTTCGGGATTCCGTTTTCAAAAGAATGTGCTGTTTTGCTTGTACTAGTTGATTAAAAACTATTTTGCTATAACTGTGTTCATTTAATGTGGATAACAAAAAATGGTGCAATCAGACAAGGGTGTAATGGAAAATAATAGTTTACTGCTTAACGAAGCTAATGTGTTGCTCAATTTGTTGGCAAAAAGATATAATTACAACGAAGTGTCACAGATTTCCGATTTATCAGATTTCAAGAATAAGATCCTAAACATTTCTTGGAATGATGACGGCCGTGATTATGGAGGAGAGCGCGTTTACATCTTTCTCGACGAAGGGATAGTCATAAATTTCGATAATCAGGTTTACCTTCATGTTAGCGAAAATTTTGCAAGCTTAAAAGCGTATTTTGAAGGGAGCAAACAGGTTTCCGCATAGGTAGGACATTATCGATTATAATGATCCACTGCAGCTTCTAGTTTGTGTAGACCCGATAATTGCATTGTGTATCCACCTATCGCGAATCCGACGCCTGCACCGAGCAGAATATAGCTGCTCGTAAAATTAGGTGCGTGGGGCTCGCTGGAAAATCCATTTTGCATATCAAAATCAACTTTGTTCCGGTTTGCGTTTACAAAAAAAGATACTATCGAAGCGCCAAGCGCAACACCCGTAGCAATATACATATTTCGGCTTCTGCGTGCACTTTTGCGATAGCCCTTCAATAGATCGATACTTTCCCTATCATCTGCCATAGCCATGTTTAGGTTGGTATAATTAACCTTTTTAAGATCGTCATATCTCTTATTGAAATACATCCGCATGTTGACTCCGTTGTCATAATGTCTACGGTTCCGATTATACCGATATCCGCTTGCGTAGTTCCAATAGTTATCAGGCCGCTCTATAAAAATATTGATCCTGCCTTCGATTATCCGCTCTGCCAACTGCTCTTTGCCCAACCCGGGTAAGCGGCGCATGGTAGCAAAAAAACCTTCATCTATATTGAAAAACTTGACGTTCCGGAGAGGGATACGCTTCGAATCTGCTCTTAAAGCCAATTCGTTAAACATATTTGGCCGCAGCCTTATGTTATCAGCATAGAAAATTGAATCAGAATCAAACCATATAAAGTTTTTAGATTCATCAGGTTGAATAGCTGATTGTGCGTACAGATATTGCACACCGGTTAAACCAAAAATAAACAGAAAAAGGAAGAGCTTCTTGTGATACTTGTTCATTGAAAGTAAATGCTAGCGATACAATGGTAAATGTAGGTATTTTATGCAGCTATATCAAGTAGCCCTATATTGGCTAGGATGCACAATTACCATACTTGTATGAAAATATGGCAGGAACCGATGTTGCCGCCATATGTTAAAATTGGTGAAAAGATAGACGACTATAAATAGGGACGAACCAATATGGAAGACATAAAAAAATGCTTTTCGAGCGTGTGCTATGAAGGGGTTCCGTCGTCAAAAATTCTGGAAATATTTTTTATTAGTTGCAATAACAATAATTTGGATTAGACAAATTTATTGTCTTTTGGCATAGTTTTAGGATTATATGTATGCATTGTTTTGAAAGTTGGATATATAAAAGTTGTTTGTGCTACGTTTATTGATAAACAACATGTATTACTTTCAAAAGAAATGTTAGATGCGAAAACACACATGAAAAAGAGTAAAAAAGATGTGCAGATAGAAGCCGTGAAGGCTATTTTTTCCGGAGACTTGCTCCTGGAAGATGCTATGAAGAAATATGGCGTAAAAGATAAGCGGACCATTGTTAGTTGGATGAAGGCTTTTTCACCCCTATTCCGGGATAATGAATATAGTCGGAATACAATAAGTGAAGAGACTGCACAAGCCCCTGCTGTTAACGAATATATTGTTAAGGAAAATCAATTATTAAAAAGAGTAATCATCCTACAAGATCAGTTGCGGGAGCTTGAAGAGAAAAATGCGCAGATCCAAGCGCACCGTAATCTCTTGATGGACAAAGTAGCCCGATTGGAACTCAAATTACAAACCCGAGAAAACCGTGAAGCAACGCCGGATGCTTAGTGGGTAATATGTGAAGTATGGATGGAATGTCGTAAATTCGCCAAAACTAATGGGAAAAAAGTATGCTGAACGATAAACAAATTAAGGAGATCGCTGACTCGCTCCTGCCGACTTTTATCCCGAAGAACGATGCAGAGACGGAACTGACTTTCAACTTTACTGTTCCACCAAAACACACTTACAAGGTTTGGTACGAGAAGGGAAAAACTGCTTGGACGTTTATAAAGTTTGAAAAAGTAGAGGTTTTGGATACTTTATAAATTCTCCCTTTTTCCTTGTTTTTGCTTTCTTTTCTAATCGATTTCGCAAGTTTTTCCAATAACTCAAGTTTGCTGATAGAACTTAGGCTTTCGAATAAGCCGGAGTATGTTTCGACGATATGTTTTTCTGCGTGCGTCATAATCTCTCTCCTTCAGACGGTAATAGCTAATATTTGCTAAGAAATGAGGGGCATCCGCAATTTCCTTGAACTGCATGTTACGTGCTTGTAGGAGATCTAATTGATCTTGGATGGTCAAAGACTTTTTTGTGAGAATGGACAAGAATTGGTCATAAGGTTTATAAATAAAAAGACCCGCACGCTGTTCTGATGGGAAGCAATACGAGTACCGTTATTACAACGATAGCAATAAAATTTATTTTATACAATTTTTTGTATAATTATTATTTAATTACTATTTTTGAATTGAATCAGTGAAACCCCGAATGGGGTGTAGCTGATGGTTTTTAACTCAAAGATATTGACCGCTCTTGTTACAAGGGGCGGTTTTTTATTTTGGATAGTATACAATTCCATAAGGATTGCTTTTACTTGCTTTAAGGTTTAACGCTGATTTCATGATCTCCATTAATAAAATTTCATCACCATAGTCGATTACATTTAATATCCTTTTTCCCCAAGAAATTTTTTCTTTACATAGGTTCTGTTTGGCGTACAGTGACACTATAAAAGCCAATAAGTCGGTCAGTTGTATAAAGTATGATTCTTTCGAGTCTTTTGGCAAGGGATCCTCGATTAAATTTTGTATCTCTTTCCGATAACTCGACCGGGTAAATTGTGATGGTATGTAATTGATCTTTTGTAACCTGCGTGTTGTTTCTCTCATCTTGGGTAGTCTTCCCTCATCGGATATGATCAAAAAACGTTCAGCAGCAAGCCCATGAGACAAATCATTTTCAATTCGCTGTACAGCGTATGTTAACGCATTCTTTAAAACATCATAGGTCGGTCGTCCAATGTTTTTCTTATCAATAACAACCGATATCATCTTTAGATTTAAAGTTGGAATTAAGTGTGCGAATTGAAATAAAATCTCACGCCGAACGTTCGCCGAATATTTCCCGTGATAGGGATTTTTATCGGTCACAAATTCTTTGCTATGGAACTCTTCTTTCACAGGAAAACCAAAGGTAATCTTCAGGTGCTTTCTAAAAGCCTGTACAATCTGTAGGTTCTCCTTCCAGTGAGTTTCGTGCATATATAAACAAGATAGTACAAACAGTTCAGATGAATATACTGGATATCCATCGTCGCCAGATTCATCAAAATAAGATATGAACATAATTGGTTAGTAGTATTAGTAATAGAAAAATCAAATCACTCCGTCTTTCCAAGCCGCAAAATTCTCTTGCCTGCTTCTGTAGTGTAATATTTTTGATCGTTAGAATTCGGTTGATCCTGTTTTTCGCGTTCTACCTTGAATTGTTCTAGCCTAGCCTGTAGGCGGGTTAGTTTATTCTGCATAGCTAATAATTTTAAGTCTCCAAAAACAAAGAAACCCACTTTTGCCGGGCGCGCTAGTGGGCTTCTACTGAATTATGAGATCCTAATTTCGTGAAATATTTTGAGAAATGCAAATTTTAGATTGTTTTTTCTGACATGCCTATTACCGGCCGCTCGCCATCACCGTAAAAATATTCGAAAAGTTGGCTGGGCTTTAGGCCTAATGCTTTCGCCAAACCGTATACTTCCCATGCATAAAGATCTTCAATTTCGCTATTTTTCACTCGACTAAAACGTACTTTTTTTATTCCTGCTGCCTCCGCGATTTCTGCCTCGCTTTTAGTGATCGGCGAAATTAATTGTGCTAACTTGGTTCCGGCTGATGTTGTGTTTTCGATTTTCGTCCAATTATAATCTTTAAAAAGTATATTACTAGTTTTATCGATATCTTCTTCTAACCGCTTTAATATAGTATAAAATGTTCTTCCATACAGCTCATCCCCCATATCACCAATTAATGACTGGTATTTATCTTGGTTAGCTTCATATTCTGCCTTCCGAGGGTATCTCCGCTTAATTAGCAAATTTATATGTCTTTTAAATAAAATAAATTTATTTCTCTTATAATCAGTAGTTTGCATTTTTCAAATTAACACTTGTTTCTGTGTAAGTTATATTTTACTATATTTGAGCAATAATCAGAGTTTATCTGATTGGAGTCTCGGACATCGAAACGGCAAATTTCTAAGACGCGAGACGTAGGGTTGCTTTAACCCCTCGACTTTTTGTACTTTTGCAAAAGGAAGGGGCAAGCCTCCCTATCGGAAACTGCGTCTTGGGTTCTTTGCCGTACCTGGTGTCCAGTGGAAGATAGTGGGGCTTGCCTTTTTTCAGAAACCTCCATTCTTCTCCATCAGACTCCTATTTTTCTTAACCACATTGATATATGATTATGAAAAGAAAAGAGTTTAAAACCGAAAACAAAGCACCACATTCCGTAGGAGAGCATAAACCTCGCCCTACACGAAAACTGCTTTTCAAAAATGTGATCCGCTCGCCGGACTAGCGAGTTTAAAGATTTGGTGGGAGCGGTGTGCTAAATAGCAATGCCCGGTAGCACAAAACATTGCTCAAGGTAACGCCATCCCACCTTTACCGACCACCATCAAAAGCCCCTAACTGGATTTTGGCAAATGGTCAGTCTATCTTTAAAATTCGCACTTTAAATGTAGAGATATTTTGCCTAATTCCCTAATCATGGGCACATTTGATTGTTGTAAGACAATAAAAAGTGGTCGGTTTCGTCAGAGCCGATTTAGGAATACGCCATGCAGAACCGATTATCGAAGGATTATGAAGACCGTCTCAGCGTATTCTTTTTCACCTTATTTACGAACCGCGAAGCGGTAAAAGCTAGGACAGCGAGATACCTGCAGAACCTTGCTCATACAGCTTTCCATTGCTCCGCATAACACTTAAAAGAATGCAGAAATTATGCAATAGGGAGAGGTATTGCCTTTTTAAATCCAGATATAAGCGAAGCCGGACGTTGTTCAGCTTGGCCGGAGCGATATGTTTTTCAATGACTTGTTTCATGTTGTTTAATCTATCAACAGCCTGGGCGCAGTCCGCGGAAACGCGGGCTGCCGAAGGGCAAAAACGAATCTTGGTAGGGGAGGTGCGTTCTGCTACTGATGGCAAAGCAGTTGAGGGAGTTTCACTGCGTATAAGTGGAACCTCCGCCCGTACGGATGAACAAGGAAAATTCAGGATACCAGTTACTGTCAATACAAGGAAGCTAGAGGTTAGGCATATAGGATTTCAGCCGCAGTCTATTAGCTTCAATGCGAATACCGAATTTATAGAAATACTGTTAGAGCCTATAGAAAACCGGATCGAGGAAGTGGAGGTGGTGAGTACCGGATATCAGCAGTTACCCAAGGAGCGTGCCACGGGGAGTTTTGTGCAGATCGATAACGAATTGTTGAACAGAAGGATAAGTACCAATCTGTTGGACCGATTGGACGGGGTGGCTTCTGGTCTGCAGTTCCGTACCTCTTCTGGCGGTTCCGATCGTTTCAATCCGAGTTTTATACAGATCCGGGGGCGTAGTACACTCAATGCAAATCATCAGCCGTTGATTGTTGTCGATAATTTTGCTTATGATGGCGACATTTCCAGTATCAACCCCAATGATGTAGAGAGTATTACCATCTTAAAGGATGCGGCAGCGGCATCCGCTTGGGGTGCCAGATCGGGAAACGGCGTAATCGTTATAAAGACAAAGGAGGGGGCCAGAGGTCGCCCGACGAAGATTGCGTTGACAAGCAATTTTACCGTTGGCGCCAAGCCTGATCTTTATGCACCGTCGATGCCGCAGCTGTCTTCGGCACAATATATTGAAGTAGAACAGTTTCTTTTTGATCAAGGCGCTTACAATACGAGGATACGGAATGGATGGCAGGGCATCAGCCCGGCAGTCGATATTTTTCGAAATACCCGTGATGGGATAATCAGCTCTTCGGATTCCTTGGCAATGATCAGCGCATTGAAAGCTGTTGATTCGCGAGATCAGCTATTATCGCATTACTACCGGCAAAGCCTCCAACAGCAGTATAGTATTAATTTCAGTGGAGGAGGGAACAATAACCAGTTTTTTATTTCGGGCGGATACGACGATAACAGTAATAATGTCGTCAATTCATATGCGAAGCGCTATTCCGTCAATGCAAACCACGCCTACTTTTTCTTTGACGACCGGATGAGGGTTACGACGAATTTGGTCATGACCTCTTCCAGGTCAGGTGCCGGCGCACAGGTTTCGAACCTCTACCCATATGATAGGCTAACGAATGATCAGGGACAAGCGATGGCGATAACGAATGCAAATGGGTTATCACATCGCTTCACGGATACGTTTGGTAATGGAAAGCTTCTGGACTGGAAACATCGTCCGATTGACGAACTAGGCCGTGGGAGCACGCTGTTGGGAGGCCGTACGGAATACCGCTTAAATACAGCTGTCGATTATCGGTTTACCGACTACCTGAAAGCCTCCGTGCGTTATGGCTTCGAAAAGGGCGTTAGCGGATCGGTAAATTATAATGGCGTGGAATCCTTTTATGCCCGGGATATGATCAACCGGTTTGCAACGGTTGATAAAACGACAGGCGACGTAAAATTCAATTTGCCGGTAGGCGGCATCTCCAATAATACCAGTAATGCGTTCACCTCATCTAATGGACGTGTGCAGTTAGATTTCGCAAAGAAGTGGGGCAAGCACGAGCTCCACGCTATCGCAGGCTCGGAAATCAAAGACGTACAGACCAATCGGAATGGCATAATCTACTACGGGCATGATCCCGTGTCCATGTCCAACCAGAATGCTGCGATCGATTTTAGCCAGACGTACAATTATTCCTATGGTAGCGGTTCGGGCCGTATCAGTACGGGTGCTTCGCAGTACAATAGCGTCGACCGGTTTTTCTCCTATTTCACCAATGCGTCGTATACCTTTGACCGCCGGTATACCATTTCCGGAAGTGCACGGCGGGATGAATCCAATCTTTTTGGTGTTGCCACAAATCAAAAAGGCGTACCCTTATGGTCTGCGGGGTTAGCTTGGACACCATCTAACGAGAAATTCTTTCATGTTCCATTTATAGATCATTTACGGATCCGAACCACCTATGGCTATACGGGAAATGTGGATAGAAGCCTATCGGCCTATCTGACGGCAAACAGCGCTTCCCACCTTATTACTTCGTATAATCAGCTCTATGCGGATATCGTGAATCCGCCCAATCCATCCTTGCGTTGGGAGCGTGTGGGTAATTTGAACATGGGGGTTGATCTAAGTTTGCTATCGGGGAGGTTATCGCTGACAGCTGATTACTGGCGGAAAAAGGGAACAGATCTGATAGGCCCGGCACCGATCGCTCCGCAGACAGGTGTGTCCACGTTCACCGGAAATACGGCGAGTACTTCTTCACGGGGTCTGGATATTGAACTGACTTCGGTGAACCTTGATGGAAAAGTTAGATGGACGTCTACCGTGCTGTTCAATATAGCACAGGATAAGGTAACGGAATACCTAATGGAGACAGGGAGTAATTACACGGTTATTTCCAATCCGAATGCCAATCCCTTAGTGGATTACCCTTACTGGGCGTTGTTCAGCTACAGATACAGGGGGCTTGACAACGAAGGGAATCCGATAGGCTATCTAAATGGAGAGGAAAGCATGGATTATAACAGTATCGTAAATAGTCTTAACAGGGAGGATATGGTCTACAGCGGGTCACGGGTTCCGACACATTTCGGAAGCTTCCGCAATACGCTTTCCTACGGTGCCTTCGACTTCTCTTATAATATAATCTACAAGTTTGGCGTTGTCTTCCGGCGGGCCTCGCTCGATAACAGTTCCCTTTATGGAAGTGGAGGGACGGTCACGCCAACCCAAGCAGATTATGGACAGCGATGGCAGCAGCCTGGTGATGAACTGCATACTGTTGTGCCTGCGATGATCTATCCGGCAAACGGCTTTCGTTCACGGCTGTATGCCTTTTCGGAGTCATTGGTAGAATCTGCTGCAAATATCAGATTGCAGGATATCCGCCTAGGCTATACGTTAAAGAAAATAGGCGGACTATCCTTTACCAATCTGAATATTTTTACGTATGTGAATAATCTCGGTATCCTGTGGCGAAAGAACAATTACGGGATCGATCCGGACTATCCGACCTCTTTCCCCCAACCAAGGACATATGCTTTCGGTATACAGGCCCAATTCTAAAAAACAGCATCATGAAAACAAAAATACATTTCTTTACCACGTTGGCGTTTACGCTGTTCAACGTGTATGCTTGCACCAATTCTGATTTTCTGAACGTAAAGCCGAACTCCACCATACTGACGCCTTCAACGCTTGAAGATGTGCAGAAGTTGCTGAACAATAATATAAACCTATGCAGCGGACTGGCAGTCATGTCATCGGATGAATACGTGGTCAATGAAGAGGACTGGAATGTAGCTACTGCCATTGAACGCAATGCCTACATCTGGGCGAAAGACCTCTACGAAGGAACACGTGGCGTGTTGGACTGGGATAGGCCCTTTCGGGCGGTGTTCTACGCCAATAATGCATTGGCGGTATTGCAGACGTTGGAGCCGAATGACTCGGAACAAGCCGTGCATAACGATCTAAAAGGTCAGGCCTTGTTCAAACGTGCCTTTGCGAGTTACGAACTGATCCGAAATTTCTGCAAACCCTATGAGGAAGCTTCGGCTGAAACTGATTTAGGCATCCCCATACGAAAGGAACCTGCCATAGACAGGCTTGCGCACCGATCGAATTTGGCAGACAGTTATCGCTTCGTGCTCGATGACCTAAAACTGGCGGCTCAGCTACTCGGTCCGCGTTTGGGATCAAACTTGTTTCGTCCAAATGATGCTGCGGCACATGCACTGCTTGCCCGTATCTACTTGGACATGGGGCGTTACGCAGAAGCCGAATTGCATGCGGACAGTACGTTGTTGTTGTATGATAGGCTCATTGATTACAATACCGTAAGTACGACATCCGCAACGCCTTTTCCGAACACACATGACGAGCTTCTCTTCAACGCCATGACGGTAGGTCTATATAGTTTTACGACTTCGGGGTCTCTACCTAGACGATACAGGATGTCGGAAGATTTGATGGATTCGTACGTTGCCAACGATTTGCGTCTGCAGCTTTACTTTGTTAGTGATAACGAAGGTCGCTATATAATGAAACGCGGATATTACGGCACGGGGTTATATCCGTTTACGGGTTTAGCGGTAGATGAGGTTTATCTCGTCAAAGCAGAGTGCCTAGCAAGGTCGGGTAAGGAAGAGCAGGCTTTGGAACTTTTATTAGCTCTGCTGGATAAAAGATATGTTTCTGGTAAGACACCTTCAGCTAATGACATCTTGGATGGCAAAACCGTTTTGGAGGTTGTGTTGGAAGAACGGCGTAAAGAACTCGTATGGCGTGGACTTCGATGGCAAGATATCAAACGGTACAACCGTGAAGGCTATAACATTACATTGACCAGATCGCTCGGAGGCCAGACCTATACGCTACCTGCAAACGATCCTCGGTTTGTATTCCCTATACCGGACGATGAAATTGAATACAGCGGTATAGCACAGAATGATAGATAAAATAAACACGGTCTAGGACCTAATTTAAACGAAAACAAGATGGAAAACAGGATAAAAAATTGTTGGCTAATAATAAGTTGCTATGTCCTTTTAATAGGAGTAAACTGTAAGGCAGGCACGGAAAGCCTGACGGCCGTGATAGACATCGTAGTACACGATCAGGCATTATTAAAAGATGCTGTTCTGGAATTTGAACTATACAAAGACGGGATAAGTTCAAGATATGTCAAAGATAAGCATTATACGCGCACGGAACTTAAAGACAGTATCAGACGCTTCACTATTCCACTTTCTACAGCGATAAATTATGGACGAATTATCTTTACGGTGGGCGAACTGAGGGAAGGCAAGAGCCCCGTTAACTTGAATTATAAAAACAACCTATTTCTTTTTGAGCATGGCGATACTATTCAGGTTCATCTCTATCCTAAAAAGAAAAGGGATATAGCATTCTCTGGTAACCGGGCAAGCAAATATGCTGCGATGTACAAAATCAATAACGATAAAGAGATGGATATTCAGACACATCGAGCGGTTAATAACTTGTTGATGGATAATGATATTAAAACAGCTTTCGTGCGGATGCAGATATGGGCCGATTCACTTAACCGTGAATTAGACCATGCGCTGGTCGAAATTGGAGGTTCTTTGGATTCAGGTGTAAGGGAACGGATATTTTTTGATAACAGTGCATATGTCCATAAGGTAATGAGAACGATGATGGAGGGTATAATCAGACAAAAAGAAGATGATCTGGAACTACTACAGATTGTGCATGCTACATTGTCGGAGTATGTCTTTGAACGTCAGTCTTTGCTTAACGGCTCGATCGCAGCATTGTCGCATGATTGGTGTGATATGTTACTATTCAATGAGAGATTTAGAAGTAAGATCGCTTGTATATTATCACAAGAAGCACCGTGTGATATAACTAATCTAGGGGAGTCGCTGTCAAAAAGATATTCGGGGCCGGTGAGCGATAAGTTATGCTATCTGGCATTGCTACGTAATCTTGATGAAGATGGAATTATAAGGAATGCGCTTCAAGGACTCAAGACAGGGGATAACGAGAATTCTCGCTACCGACGTGCGAGCATAGCTTTTTTAGCCAGATCAGAAGGGGCAGCCGCCTTTGATTTTGAAATGGTGGATGTGAATGGTGTTACGCACCGTTTGAGTGATTATAAAGGAAAGGTTGTGGTTATTGATTTTTGGTTCTCTGGCTGTATGGCCTGTATGTATCTGACTAAGCAAATGCAGGAGGCTGTCAAATTCTTTGAAAATTCAGACGATGTGGTTTTTGTTTCACTGAATTTCGATCGTTATCCGGATTTTTGGAAGCGAAGTCTGGCGTCGGAGAAATATACCCATGAGTCCGGAATTAACCTTTGGTCAGGCAATACGGGTATCAACCATCCTATTATTGGGTACTATGGTATTCAAAGCTTTCCGACTTTGTTTGTTGTAAATAAGGACGGAATATTGGTCGAAAGGCATGTTAACAGATTATTCACGAAGAACAATCCTACGGCGACCGCCAAATTCAAGGAATTGGTGAATAAATATCGCTAAAATAAAGAAGCCATGCTATGGCGGCATGGCTTCGGTTTCAAGAACTCTTAAATACTAATCATCGTACAAACCAGGATTGGAATCAGGATGTGGTTCAATCCATCCGTTAGTCTCAAATTGCTCAATCTCAGCAGGCGTGTAGCTTGGCTGATCCGGGATGTTTGACATCCCATCAGAGGTTAATTGATACACGCAGCTCTTTGTGTCTGCTGGATCACAATTTTCATCAATATCGACGTTTTCTCGTGGACTAAAATTTGTGTCCTTATTTACCAAGAAGTTCGATTGTAAGGTGGTTTTTGTTTCCTTCACCTCTTTCTTCTCTTCCTTCTCGTCCCCATTTCCATTAGGAGCAGCTGTCGCTGTTCCTATCAAACATACTGCAAATAGTGCGACCGCACCTTTTGCATATTTTATTATTGAACTTGCCATCGCAAATAATTTAAAATTTTGAAAATTTAGTTTTTATAACCAGCCAAACGGCATGCCCTACCGCCAGAATAGACACCTGCGAGTGCCTTGGGCATTTAATTTTTATACCCGCCTACCGGGGAATACTGCAAATTTTCTTTTGTAATTTATTGTTCCCATAATTTACCCTTTACTTTGTTTATATGTCAAAAGTAAAAGGTAAAATTAAGCGAGTGTTAGGCAGAAGTTGATATCAGTAAGGGGCAAAAGTTGATATTAAGGTTTCGCCTTTCGGATATGGGAATTATCTTTGCCCGAAGGATTTTTGATCCAACGTACACCCATTAAGCCGCGGTAGATAGCAAAGAAAAGCGTGTCCCCGACCTCAACCTGATCGTAAAGTGACTTTTTTAAGTCAAAACCTGTTGGCTCCCCATCACCCCATATATCGACATTCACAGTGAAAAAAGGCGGAAAGCTATCGTCGTGTTTTTTTGCATATATGGGTGCCTGAACGGACTCCATAGGTTTTCCGATAGTCACACAGTTGATAATGTGAAGCAAACCGAATAGCATAAATGGCAGGCATAAAAAAGTAATATAATAAGCTCGGCTATGGAGTAAACGACCGTAGCGCCAATGGAGAATGGCCGTCAGGACAAAACTTGCAACAACGAGCGGAAGATAGGCTGAAAGACTGAATTCCAAAGTCACAGAAAACAAAAATAGAATGGTCAGAAAAAATAAAACAAAGGGTATCGGGTGCTTGACTATTTCGAGCGTGTAGAGAAAATATATTTCCGATAGTTTACTGAACGTATACCATAAATAGGAGATAACGGAGAAAAATAGTATATAGGCGAAAAAAGTGAAAATCGGATGCACCCGGAGCTGCAACATTACAATATAGGCCAGGATAATTGGAACTAACCAAAATACGGTCAAGCACTGTTGCTGGTGCCGACGAAAGGTGGACAATGAAGGGACAGGCGGATAATCCGAGCGGCCTTGACGTCGCATAATTAAATAATCTCGAAGAGACAACAGCCGTCTAACAGGAGCGAACCCATTGCAAAATATAGAAATTTCAGTGTTTGGTTGGAATTCTTTTTTTATAGGTTCGAAATGCGCTGTGCCTACATGATCTGCATTAGGAAGTGTGATGGTAAAACGTAGTTTGCTTTTGCCAAAAGGAACTATTTTACGCCATTCCTGTAGGGTATCATTCTTTAAGACAAGACGATAGCTGGTAATATGCGTTAAGTACAGAGTGAAGACTATGAACATAACGATAAACATACCTGTAAAAAACCAAAAAAGATCCCCAGACAAGGGGTCTTTATAACTAAGGGATATGAGAAAGACAAATAGGTACAAAAAGGCACATGCAATAACAAAGAGGAGTAGAATGTACCAACGATAATAAGTGTAGACAATTTTTTGACGCATAGTTGTAATAGCTAGTAAAACGAATATAGTTATTTATTTTATATATTGACCAGGCGTTATCCCCGTTTTTCGTTTAAAGAAACGGTTCAATTCACGGATGCCCGGAAAGCCACACAGCAGACTGATTTCCAGTAAGGTATAAGGCTCTTTCAGTAATCGCCTTATTTTCTCCATAACCAGGCCGTCGCGGTAGTCGTTCAGTTTTTGCTGATAATACTGCTGGTGCAACCGGCTAAGGTACTCGTGGCGCACATGCAGTTGGTTGGCGATATCCCTAATGCGCACTGCGTTGCCGTGCTCGGCAATACGGCCCGCCAGCAGGTCCCTGCAGCGCTGTATAAGCAATTCGGGATCGGTGGTGCGTTCATACGTGTCATATACTTTTTCTTTTGCGAGTTTCAATAAGCTGATCAGTTCTTGGACGACAAACTTTTCATTTTCGATATCGCCCTTTTTGATGCACCGGCAAAAGCGCCTGATTTGGCCAAGGGTGTGCTCACCGGCAGGGAAGTCGATGCTCACTACCGGTTCTGGAAGCCTTGCCCGGTAGGCCTCGATGACATCCTGTAAAAATGCAAACGGACGCTCATTGCCGTCGCGGAATAGGCCGCCATCAAAATAGAAACCGAAAAAACAATAGCTGCCGGGCGCTAGATGGAGCTGATACTGCCCATTGGGCAAATACACGAAACACGCTCGTCCGGACAAAAGCGTGGTTAGGGCTTCGCCCGTATCAATACATAGGGTAACGGCCGCGTCAGCCCGGAGTAGGTAGCAGGCATGCAGATCGGCCATCGTGGCATGGACAGGAATGGAGAGTTTTTGCTCCAAGGCAATATCGTAACTGTATAGGTAGCAATCTCGGGCGTCGAACGCCTGGGCAATGGCATAATCGGAGCCTTCGCGGTAGTGCTGTATGCTTGCTCCACGTATACTGATTAGGGGGGCGGGCGTATCTTTTGGAGGTATGCTTCGCGGCATACCAAAATGGGGAAGGAGGTGTAGATGTAAGCTTTGCAACATGTTGTATCCGTTGGTTAATCCGGGGCTAGACTACTAAAAAATAATTTCAAGAAAGAAAAAAATAATTAAGGGTGTCTTTTTGGGGTATGAGGGGTACTGTATAGCCTATGAGGGTTTTCAGTATCCGAAAAATGCACCTCATGGGTCATTCCATACCTCTCTACTGTTTTTTTTTGACAACCGAAAACAATCAGCCAATTTCACATCGTGATCACACTGCTCCGACGGCCAAGGAGCATAGCGATCTGCTGAGGACAAGCAGGTGCTTTGTGTAAACGTAAATTGTATAGAAATGGAACAGTTTATTTTTGAAATGCAATCCATTGCTGCCAAAGGTGTCCAGACGTTCAATTTGGGAGAAGGCTTTAGCCTGTTGAACCAGATCGGCGGTACAGGAAAGTGTAATCTCTATTACGTGTAGGGTAGCGGACTACTAACAAGCGGAATCTAGATATCCATAAACTAGCCTGCCGTTACGACAGGCTAGTATTTTAAACCTATTATACTCTATGAACATGACGAATAAAAATCAAGTGGCTGTACTTGGCGATGCAGCTGCATGGAGCAGTAGCGTAAGGCTGGTTACCATGCTCTATCACTGGGGATTGGTGCGCGACTATGCCCATCTTGTCGAACTGCTGGTCAAGCATCAGGCATGGCTGAAGCAACCCGTATTTAAAGACGATGGCTTACTGCTGGAGGAATTGGTAAGACAGTGGCCACAGGTCGACGGTAGACCGCGTATATGGGCGTGTTTCCATATCGGCCCGTACGGATTGATCCCCCGGGCTTTACTTTTGAAAAACCGCGGTGTCGCAGTGCTTCTGAAAGACGAGGTGTTTGAAGAGCAACGGCATAGGTATGTAGCGCAGTTCTTGGAAACCTTCCGCCGCCAACCCACGGAAGGGGAGTTGCGTTTTGTCCGTAGCGGCGACCGCGACTGTTTAATGCAGTTAAAGCGAAGCTTGGCAGACGGGTTGGACATCATTTGTTTCATCGATGGGCAGGAGGGCAGTGGAGTAGCAAAGGGCTGGACAACGGTTAACCTGCGCAATGTGCCGATCCCGGTACGCTACGGGATGGCGGTGCTCAGCCGCTGGACGGGTGCACCGCTTCGACCGATTGTCTTTTCGCTGATCAACGGTGTCCTTCGCCTGCATAGCTTATGGGATTTTCACCCTGCTAGCGCGGATCAATACCAACCCGTGATGCAGCATTGTTATGGTCTGTTACATGATCTCAAGGCCGAGGAATGGGTACAATGGGAATTTGCATCATCGTTTTTTGAAAGGGTGGTAATGCGAAATGAAGCAGGCAGGGAGAAAGTGGTAAAGCCCCAGCCGTGGTGGCTACCTGTTATGACAGCACGGGAACACCTATTGATTGACGTGAAGTCTGGTCAGACCATTATTGTCCCCGAAACAGAACATCGATATCTCTGCGACAGGGTTCAGGCACTCATCGTAAAATTTTAGTGAAGAAAGACAAAGACCGACCGTAACTTTTGTTTTTCCCGAATAATTCCGGTTTCTTAGCCAGATCGACCTATAAAAGACACGTATGAGAAGTATCTATCTGTTACGTCCTTTTCCCAAGGCCGTTCATATCGCTATTTGGATCGTTTATTTTGGATGGATAAGTTGGGGCAATATCAACCTACATGGAATCAACCACGTGAAGGTATTGCTGTTGGTTATACCGTTGATGCTGGGTATCATTTATCTAAACCGGTACGGGTTGCGGAAGCTTATCGTGTTACAACGGATAAGCCGAAAAACAATCGGCTGGATGCTCGTAACGGTACTGGCATTAGGTATGGTATTGTACCTTGCGCTATATGTGTGGCCTACAGGCCTTACAGAGCTTATCCTGCCGGAAACGCCGATACATGGTATATGGCTGTATATCCTGGATTTTGTTGCCTTTTACGGCTCGTTCGCAGGGAAGGGAATCGGGCTCGGACTGGCGGAGGCAACGGTAAGCCTATTGCAATGGAGGAGATCGACGGTAGAACAACAGCGAGCGCAGACGATAAAGCTCCAACGGCAAGCGGAACTGAAAAAGTGGTTGAACCATTTTATGGGAAATATTGCTCAGCACATGCCACAGATTATCATAGCGGGCGGAACGTCAAGAATAGTAATAGAAGCGTATGTCGCACTCACGAGCCGTTGTATACGTTTAATGGCACGAAAGAATATGAAGGTATCCTTGGAGAACGAAATTCATGATTTGAGACGACTTGCTGATCTGCTCGCAGACAATCCGATCGTATTGCGCCTGCCTCACGAAACCTACGGTTACCAAATTTTACCGATGGTCCTGCTCGGATTGTTCAAAAATATGTGCAAACACGGGGAGTTCGGAGGGGATGCTTTACCGGGTGTATTTACAGTAACCGCGACGGCTGATAAACTGGTGGTGCATACCGAAAATCAGATAGCTGCCCATTCGGCATGGCTCTACCACGAAGGCGGAACAGGGTTGGAGCAACTGGAGCGGATACTTTATTTGCATTACGGAGAGGACGCCACCTTGCATTACAAAAAGGAAGATGGACTATTCCGAGTCTCGATGACCATTTCGCAATGGTCGATGACTGAGGAAAATAATAAACATAGTATGGAACAAATAGATTGAACACATGAAATTATTAACAAAAAAATTGAAAGTTTTGGTAATCGACGACGATCCGTTGGCGCTGAAAGTTATCGCTGATTATGTGAAAGCTACCGATGGCTTGGAGCTCATCAGCCAAACAACGAATCCACATAAGGGCATGGACGTGTTGAAGAAAAATGAAATCCATTTGATTTTTCTGGATATGGAGATGCCAGTTATGAACGGTATGAAGTTTTTGGCACAGTTAAAGATTCTTGCAGAAGATAATCCAAGTATCGCAAATATTTCTGTTGTGGTATGCAGTGCCTTTGATCGCTTTGCGGCGGATAGCTTTGACTATGAGGCAGTTGATTATTTAGTAAAGCCTGTTTTTTTCGAACGCTACACGAGAGCTGTAAAGAAAGTAAAGCAACAATGGCATAGAATGAGCTTAAATATGCTCTCTTCGGATAACGATTGCCTCATGGTGTATACAACGCGTGGTAAGCTATTTCGTAAACTTCGCTTTGAAGAAATCATTTACTTAGAAGCGAAAAGCGAAAAAACATGGATATGGATAAGCGAAAGTGAGTACTTCGAAATTGACGATATCCTGAAGAATGTCATGTTGCTATTGCCGCGTGCAAGATTTGCGCGGGTACACCGGGCTTTTGCCATTTCGTTAGCTCATTTTGAATGGATAAAGGGAACAGAAATACAGCTAAAAGGTGCGCCAAAAAATAAAATAAAACTGGGGAGAAAAGGGGACTACGAACTCTTTAAGGACTGGCTCGCCGAAAACGCCATTAAGGGTCGGCATTTCAAGTTATCATCTTAATACGAATCACCATGAATGTAAGAAAAAGAAATAGAAAAGAATATATGAAATGGCGGGCCAGGACAATTGCAAAAATATTGCTGGCTAAAAAATCGGTGTATAACGAAATCCTTGCACTGTTGCGGAAGAGCGCTTCTAAGGAAGAAGATACACCGCTTTTTTCGGCCAAAGAGGTGCAGGCTCTGTTTAATATTGCCCACAGTACCTACTACCGCTGGATTGGGGGCGGATGGCTAAACCCTACGCTGATAAACGGTCGCCATTACTACCAAAAAGAGGAGATTCTGGCCTTGCTGGAAAAACGTCGGTACCGATCCCGCGGCGGATTGGAATAACCCGTTTCTTCGGGCGTTGTTCGGGCGACCTTCGGGAGCTGTTCGGACGCGCTTCGGGGCAGCTTCGGGACTGCCTCGTACCTCGTTCGCTCTTCGTTCGGGTGTTGTTCGGGTCGTTGCCGAACAACACCCGAACAATACCCGAAGCCGACTCGAAGAAATCCCCTCCGTGTGCCGGACCGACCCCGAAGGCGATCAATCCGAATTCCGAACGTTGCTCGAACAGCAGACACCTGAAATTGAAGCATTCGCTATCCCAAACTATCCCGTATTGTCCCACATTGTCCCATTAATTTTTTAATGACGGAAGGCGCGCTACTTTAGTTCTCGATATCACAGGAATGATGGTCGAGCATGCCGGCCGATAGTTAAATAAAATTAAAAAAATAAGAAAATGGCAAAATTTTTAAAAGGAATTCATGGAGCTTATCACGGAAAAGTGGGAAATGTAGTGGGAAGCAATTGGCGCGAGGTCGACTATGTTCGCTCGTTGCCGAAACCAAGTAAGAAACCTGCAACGGAGGATCAGTTGTCACAACGGGCAAGATTTGGGCTGGCGGTTTCGTTTCTCTCACCTATCAATGATTTGTTGAAGCTGGGTTTTTCGGATAAACAACAGGGCAAATCAACGGGGTATAACAGGGCGCTCCAGCACTTGATCAACCACGGCATCAGGGGTGACTATCCCGAATACGAGATCAACTACGAAGGTGTGGTGATCGCCCGGGGCGGGCTCTCGAATCTGATGGGGGTAGCTTGGGAGGAAACGGATCCTAAAAATGTGGAAGTAAGCTGGCTTCCGGAGACTAACAAATTTAATGCGTTTGTGGATGATTCGGTGATTCTATTGTTCTATAACATCGAACGGTCGTTCTTCAGCATCCTCGAAGATGGAACACGTGGAGATGGTAGTCTTGCATTTACGTTACCGGATGTTTATGAAGGAGACCATATAGTCGGCTGGGTATTCACCGGACATCGAGATGGGGTGAAAACCTCTAGTAGTTTTTATCTGGGCGAACTTCAGATATCGTAACTTAAAATCGGGTAGAGAGGCACCCAAGCATGCCTCTCTTTTTACTAACGGAGCTTGCGAGCTCTCACGATAATGATAAAAATGAAAACACTACAAACAAAGAAACCTTGGCTTATCGAGGATATCGCCTTGGAACTCTCAGGAAAACATAAAATAGGCTTGGCAATACTCGCCGTATTGGGCATCTTTATATTTGCCGGCACCATTTTGCAGTTCTTCGATCCGACCGTAGCGGTGCTGGACATCGGCATCTTGTCGGTGTTGTTGCTCGGTTTACTTAGCGGACTCGCTGCAGTATTTTGTAGCCTTTGGCTACAGGAAATCCTTTGGCAGCCTTTCAAGTTTTTCCGTAGGAACCTATTTTTTCACATCCAACAATTAACATCATGGCAACAATGTATCCTTTATTTCTCTGTATTCTTTTTACTGCTGTATGCGGCAATCTGGATGCTATCCATCATATTGTAAGTACGCAAACATCGTTAGGCCATGAAAATGACGACGATCCGATACGCGCTCGAATCATCGAAATCGCTACGGCCGAAATCGGTGTTAGGGAAGCCACCGACAATAATGATGGGGAGCGGGTTGAGGCATACCTCGCCTACACCGGCTTAGGAAAAGGATACGAGTGGTGTGCAGCTTTTGCATCGTGGTGCTATGGACAGGTAGGGCTGCCTGAACCGCACAATCCTTGGAGTCCGGCACTATTCCCCAATGCCCGAACATATTGTAGGAATGGTGCTTGCCGTGATCTGAAAACAAGTGCTAGGATAAAACCCGCTGACATTTTCGGTATTTATAGCCATAGCGCCAAGCGGATTAATCACGTTGGGTTGGTGCGAGGCATAGAGGGCAAATACCTGCATACGATAGAGGGTAATGTCGAAAATAGAGTGCTGTCAAAAAGAAGACATCTATCCACGGTCTACGCACTGGCAGATTGGATTAAAAATGGAAAATAAAAATCAAGAACAATGAAACACATACTCATGTCATTCATCATAATAAGCTTGATATCCTGTCGTTCCTATCGCGAGAAGATGCTGCAAAAGAATAGCCGGATTAGTTTATCTGAAACTAATAGGGATTTTCGTTACGGCTTCGAGGTTATCGAGAAAGATAGCCAAAACCGGATGTGGTATTTCTCTACTGACAGCGTAGCCTCTTTTCATCCGGACTATGGATTAATCAGCAAAGGAGGCCATCTCCATGTCACTGAAAGTCGAACCGGCCTGCACCAAGTGCAGGTCGAGATCGACTCCCTCGGGCAGACGAGGGAGGTAAATGCCATGAATGAAACGAAAACGCAGAATCGCATTTGGTATAAAAGTGTGTGGACCTGGGTGCTTTTGGTGGGTGCCGCCGGCGTAGTCTGTTATTGTCGGAACTACATGCCGAAATAGAGTCCGTATAATCCACCCCAGTTAATGAAAATCAACAGCCTACCTGCAAGATCAAATCACATGGGTTTCACCGCGTAGCTTTTTGATGATAACGTAGCATTAATACATCAACCCAAAATGCCATAAAGGGACGATATTCAAAAAGCCTTTCTCGATTCCGTCTTTGACAACAAATCCTTTTTGAGCATCTGTAATTTGTTTACTGCCTTTATTTTTTCCTCCGATTTCAAAATCTATTGATTCGATTTTGAAGTCTGCAAAAGACGAAGAAGAAATAGCATGGTTTACCCTTAATTGGTTTAGAAAAAATGTTTCTCGAATATTGCCCCTGTCCTCCCGACTTTCCTGTGCCAAGTTATAGGCTAAATTTGTGTTATCCAGATATACCTTATCTACTTTGCCCAATCCACGAATTCCGCTGACGGCGTCTCTCAGTTGCGCAATCATTCCTGCTTCTTCCAAATAAAGAAGGTAGTCTGCTATGTTATTCCTACTGATATTAAGCATTTCTGCAATCTTACTCATATTGGGTTTAAAAGGAACACTCTCCGCTACGATAGCCAATAATTGCTTCAGCTTTCTACCCGTTGATACGTTCATTCCGGCATAGGTCGGAATGTCGGTTTCGAGTGTTTGGTTGATGACTTGCTGCAGTCTCAAATCAAAATCATCCTTTACAGCAAAAGGGTAGTATCCCGTTTGTAGATAATCATTAAACAACGGCAGTGGATGTGACAATTGTGGCAAGTTCACCTCATGAGCCAATATTTCTGCTAGGGAAAACTGAGGTACTTCTATTTCGTGAAATAGATACAGATATTCGCGAAAAGACAGGCCTTGCATCGAGTACACGACTGCTCTACGACTCAGATCCGAAGTGCCTTTTTTTATGTCCAGTACAGAAGAGCCCGTAAACACCACTTGTAAATCTTGATGATAATCATAGATCAGCTTCAACTCCCTGGACCAATCAGGATATTTATGAATCTCGTCTACAAATAAATATTTACCCCCCCATTTCACAAACGATTCCGCTAAGTCTAACAAACGGTTTTTAGCAAAATAGAAGTCTTCAGCAGTAACATATAGCGTTTTGTTGATGGGAAGATTTTCTTTTATATATTGAAGAATCATGGTGGTTTTTCCTACCCCTCTCGGTCCCGTCAATCCAACAAGGTTATTTTGCCAATTTATTCGATCGAACATGTACCGGAAGAACCTCAAATCTACATTGCTAATCAACTTGTTAGAATATTCGTATAATTGCTCCATAATACCATATTTAGTACAAATATAAAAAAACGCACTGTCATAGTGCACTTTTTTATTGATTTTGCACTGTTATAGTGCATATTAACGTCATCAACCCATCTACTATATGGGAAAACCAGACCCGAACATGGTATAAGAACCTGTGGTGGCTCGTGGCAAGTGGCGGCTGAGTTATGCTTTTTTTGAGGAAGAGATGATCAAAACCAATGTGGAGAGTGAGGGATAACATTTCCTTTATCAAGACATATCAATTAGTTAATATCACGATACTAGCTTTGCCGCTAACAATAAAGAGAATCTCAACATGAATGTAATCCAAACAAGTAAATGCTTTTTCTACACGTTAAGTGTCGTATTATGTTTGTTTATGAGCGTGCGCAGTAATGCGCAGGGGACGCAAGCTTCCATCAGGGGAGCTATCAGCAGTGTGACAGAAACACCGATAGTGGGTGCTACGGTTCGGGTCAAAAACGAATCTACCGGATTTACGGCCTCGACCGTGACGAACGAGCGTGGGAATTACGACATCAAACAACTGCCATTGGGCGGACCGTATACCGTAACGGCCTCGCATATGCAGGAAGGCGAGGGCACGGTGACGGGCGTAAACCTAAACCAAGGCGATGTGGCCCAGGTCAATATACAGCTTATCTCGCAAGCTCAGGCACTGGACGCGGTTGAAGTGAATGCAGGAGGCCTCAAGAATACCAGGGATTATTTGGGTGCAGCGACTGCTTTTTCTTCACAAGATATTAAAACACTACCCGTAAACGGGCGTAATTTTACCTCGTTGACCGATTTGTCTCCGTTGGCGCGAGGTGGAAGTATTTCAGGTCAATTAGGTTCCTCGACCAACTTCACCATCGATGGGATGAATGCCAAAAATCCGACGTCAGCGGGATCGACCACTAGCCGAAGTGGCGCTCCTTACTCCCTTTCAATGGAAGCGGTGCGCGAGTTTAAAGTCGTTACCAATCAGTATGATGTTACTTTTGGGCGGAGCGGCGGGGGAACCATCAGTGCTGCAACCAAATCGGGAACGAATACCTTGGAGGGGTCCGCGTTTGTCTATGGACGCACCGATTGGTTGACCAGTAAATATGATATCGCGGGAAACCCACGTATAGGCGACTACTCCACTTACCAGTACGGCTTCTCCTTGGGCGGACCGATTATAAAGGACAAATTGCACTTTTTCGCCGTCTGGGATAGACAACAGGATAACCGCTCGTTATTGATCGCCGATATACGCGGTGGCGCTAATGAGGCCCGCTATAAAATCACGCAACCGACATTGGATCGCTATCTGGACATTGCACGAAGCAAATACGGTGTTTCCGACGAACCTCAAACGGGCGCAATCAACAAGGGTAGAACTTCCGACGCCGGTTTTTTACGTTTAGACTGGCAGATCAATGAGAAGAACCTGTTGACTATTCGGAATAACCTTACCTACGATTACAACCCTCTAGGGCTTGAAGACAATACATCCATCAATATGCTGGAATCTTACGGAAATGACAAAAACTTTGATAACAGCTTTCTCGCCACCTTGCGTACGTCCATCTCGCCCCGTATTACCAATGAGTTGAAAGTGCAGCACCTCTATGTTTACCAAAACAGTACCCAGGGCGACCAAATTGGGAAAGGTTATATCCCCCGGGCAATCGTCGAGCGGGTCACCTCTCCGATTGGTGAAGACAATTTACAGACGAACATCCAGTTAGGTGGACATCGGTTTGCACAGGAGGGATTCAAAAATAATGTCTTCCAGTTAGTGAACAATCTATACTATGATACAGATTGGGCAAAATATACTCTTGGATTGGATGTCATGTCGACACAGTCAAATTCTCGATATGGATCGGAAGTCAACGGTCGCTTTCACTTCGTAGGTCTGGATAATTTTGAGAATATGACGCCTTACCGTTACTACCGGGAGGTACCGTTGAAGGACGATATAGCTGTGAAAGGAAATATCATGAACTTTGGCTTATACGGTCAGCTGCGTAAAAATATTGCCGAAGGGTTGGAAATGACGGCCGGCTTACGTATGGATTACGCTACCTACCCAAAAGCAACATTCAGCCAGCTCGTGTATGATGAACTGGGTATACGTACAGATAACAAGTTGGCTTCGTTTATCTTACAGCCGCGTTTACAGTTCAGTTGGGATATCAACCAAAACCAAACAGATTTCTTGCGCTTTGGAGCAGGTATATTCGCGTCGGATATAAATAATTACATGGTGATAAACAACCTGACGTTTGACGGATCCAATTTCGCCACGGTTGATGTGCGCGACGGCGATATTCCGCCGATTGATTTCATCAGATATCGCCAGGATCAAAGTACCATCCCGGCTCTGGCAGCACATCAGGTGCCCACCATCAATTATACGGGAAAGGATGCTGAAGTGCCGACCGTGTATAAAGCAAACCTATCCTATACGCGCTTTTTTACAGACCGTTTCAAAATGACGGCTACTGGATATATGACGTTGGGACGAAACAACTACACGTATGTGGACCGGAATATGGTTGCCGAGCCGTTTTTTCGGTTGGCAAACGAAGGGAATAGAGGGGTGTTCGTCCCGGCGGAATCTATTGCCGCCAATGGGCAGCCCGATTGGCAACAGGGACGTATCTCGGATAAGTTAGGTCGTGTCTTGGAATTGACCAGTATCGGAAAAATCAATCAATTTGCCGTGGTCTTGGATGGAACGTATAACTATTTCCGTGATGGAATTATCAACGTGAGCTATACCTGGAACGATACCAAGGATAACACGTCCTTCAACGGGAATGTCGCGAATACCGCGACATTGAACCAAGCGGTGGTGGACGACCCTCGGAATCTGGGTCCGCTGGCGTATTCTAGCAATCAATTCAGACATAAGGTAGTTGTATATGGAACGTTACCGACCTTTTGGGGAGTGAATATCGGTATGCGTTATACCGGATTGGGCGGCACACGCTTTAACATTCTGGCCGGAGCAAATACCAATGGTGACTTTGTAAGCTCAACCAACGATCTGGCGTATATATTTGATTATAATAGTCCTAACACGCCGGAGAATATCCGCACCGGTTTACAGGCTATTTTGGATAATCCCGAAGCCAGCCAGAGCCTGAAAGATGTAATTGTAGACTATGCCGGACGCATCGCTGAGCGTAATGCAGGTGTAAATGGCTTTTTCGGAACGATTGATCTGCGTGTAGCGAAGAAATTTATGATGCACAGAACCCATGCTATAGAAATCTCTGCGGATGTATTTAACCTGCTGAACATGTTCGACAGGGAATGGGGGGTAACGAAAACATTGGGTAATCAAGCACTATATGGGTTGCAGACGGAGGGCTTTGATCAAACCGCGAGAGAATTTAGATATAAAGTCAATAGCGTGGGGCTTGCCAGTCCAAGCGGAAATCCGTTTCAGGTGCAATTGGGCGTACGTTACTCGTTTTAAAGGAAACTAATTTACCTGTTATACAGATTCGTAACGACCATTAATTTAATGGTCGTTACATTATCACGAAAAATCCAACCAATCGCTTTCCCCATGATATTCTACAACGAGTTCAGCATGATGGCGGAGCGATAAATTGGAGGCTAGCTGTGCCACATCAAGTTGCATATTATAAATACAGTTTTCCACCAAGTCGGTACGAAAACCTTTCTCCTGCATGTTGATTACATATTGTGTGTTGACAACGCGGGCAACTATCTTTCCGAGGTCCACTAATTTTCGTTGGACCAAGTTATCGCTTAACGTAAATTGGAGGTGCTCCCGGAAATGAGGGATCGCCTTTTCGGTTGGTGCGAAGCTCGCAAGCGATTGATAGAGGGAGGTTTCTTTTTGCCTCTTCATCCGTTTCAAGACGATTTCGGCAATCTGGGTGTAGAGCATCTCGTTCGACCCTTCGAAGATCTGGAACGGTCGGCTATCCACAATCCCCCTGCCTGCAACGTGGCTAATTTTGTAGCCGTTCGCACCGGATACCTGCAAGCACAACTGTGCTGATTCTTGCATCAGGTCAGTAACCAAAGCCTTCATACTGTTGGCTTCAAGACCTTCTGTGGCTAGATTATGTTCAATGCCACTGATATCGCTGCTTCTGGCACACATGCCGGAACATAGCGTAAAAGCGGTCTGTATTCGGGACAGTTGAAATTGTACGGAATCCAAGGCGAGGAGATTGCCTGTACCGACCATCCTCGTTGTACAATGTTGGAGCGCTTCGTCCAACATGCGTTTGATAAAACCCATACCCATACCCGGGAACTGCAATCGGCTGCGGTGCAAGATATCCAGCATCATTTTGATACCGGTGCTCTCTGGTTGTAGACGTTGATAGGTCGGAACCTCCACGTTAATGACATTCATACCATAGGGTATCATATATAGACCCAAGTTGCTATAGAGCGCTTCGACCTCGATGCGTTGTTTAGCATCGGCGTTGTTCGTGACAAAAAAATCAACATCACGGGCAAGTTCGCCGTTTCCTAGATCTTGTCGGGCGGCCACCAACCAGTAGTCGGCCTGACCGGTCAAACCCTGCCAGTGTTTACGGCCAGTGATGACATAGCCCTCATCCATGGTTTGGTAGGAAGTCCGCATATTCAGAGCATCGCTTCCATAATCCGGTTCGGTGATCATGAGCCCGCCCATGCGCTGGCCGGTTAAAAATTCCGGAAAGATTTTTTCTTTTATTTTATCGTCGCCATATTTAGCAAGAGGCTCCAAAAATAAAGCGATATTGATACCGAAGGTCAAGGATAAAGGTAGCGATTCATACGAAGCTGCAGATAAAATGCTTAAGCACTCCTTGACGATGCTGCCACGCCCGCCGTATTCAGACGGGATAGCTACAGCAAGGGGATGAGTATCCATGATATCGCGCCAGACGTGGGGAGGTAGACCCCGGTCATGGCTCATTTCATTGATATCTTGTTGTTCATGAAACACCCGTCGAAGTGCTTGATTAAATCGTGCTATAAATACCGATAGTTCTTCCTTATTTGGTTCCATCTTTGGAAAATATGTTACTTTATTTAATAATACAAACTTAGATAAAAATGCGTAGCATTCATGAATAACGATGGAAAAAACACATCCAGTTTCCGATAAAGTGATGCGTTTTTGCATTAATTCGCGTATATTCGAAAGAAAAAACTATTTTTGCGGGACGTAATACTTTGGAGAGGTTTTTGCTTTAGGCAAGCCAGAAAAAAATATATCTATGTCGAAATCTATTCTAGGTGTAGGGCTTTCGCTCTTGATAGCAAGTATCTTGTTTTGTACTTCCTGCGCAAGCAAGAAGAATATGGTATACTTTCAGCCGGATTCGGTGGAGTTAAATACCCTATATGAGTTGAATGCACCTAAACTGCAGCCCGGCGATATCCTGGCCATTTCGGTGACCGCGGATGATGTACGCGCGACGATACCGTTTAATCAGGTGTCGCCGTACCAAGGAACCACCGGCAATATACAGGCAACTAATCCTTTTATTCCAACCTATGCGATTGACGCCAATGGTGAGATTGATTTCCCAAAAGTAGGGAAGATCAAATTGGCTGGCAAAACGCGTACACAGGCCATGGATATTTTAAGACAGGAAGTGGGCAAATATATTGTGGATCCGGGCATCTCGATGGTCGTACGGAATTTCCGCGTGACCGTATTAGGCGAGGTTTTACGTCCCGGTACGTTTACGATTGAAAATGATCGATTAACGATTATGGAAGCGTTGGGTTTAGCGGGAGATATGACTATCTACGGCGAACGTAAAAATGTATTGCTCATTCGCGAACAGGATGGAAAGAAGGAGGAGTTCCGATTAGACTTAACCAAAAGAGAGACGATGAACTCTCCTGCCTACTATTTGACACAGAATGATGTGGTGTACGTAGAGCCGAATGGAGCACGTATACAAAATTCAAAGTATACGGCAACGACCTCGATTTTTGTGTCCGTCGTAGGCTTGATCGTTACGGTGATATCGGTTGTAACCCGCTAAAAAATTAGAGAAGAGAAAGAAGCAATAGCATTTATGAAGAATAACGCTTACCCTCAAGTAAAGGAATCGGACGAACAGGAGTTAAACCTCAAACAGATTTTTGAACAATACGCCTTTTATTGGAAATGGTTTGTCATTTCCGTCTTTGTCTGTCTGTTAATAGCCTTTGTCTACTTGCGTTATGCAGAGCGCATTTATAACGTGAACGCCAAAATACTTTTGCAGGATGAAAAGCAAGCTTCGGGCGAGATGGCGGGACTAGCTGAATTGGCAACTCTCTCGGGGATGGGAAGTTCGTCGGCGGCTTTTGTCAATGACCAAATGGAGGTGTTGCGCTCGCGTCGGCTCATGCGTAAAGTAGTGGATACGAACCGATTGTACCTGTCTTATTATAGTAAGGGAAATATAAAATCGGCGGAAGTATTGGAGAACCAATCGCCGTTGAAGGTGATGTTGCTGGAACCGACTCATGCTCGTCTGGATTCGGTGGGTTATAGCTTTACAGTCAGTAAACAAGGCAATACTTATAAAATAAAGGATGAACGGGAAGGAACAAGGGACTATACGTTAGGTAGCCGATTGGAGACACCGCTTGGCCCGATCAGTTTAGTGCCGCAAGAAAGCAATAAGCTATGGGAAGGTGATTTGCAGATCAGCTATATTCCGGCAGATATCACAGTAGATATTCTGCGAAATAGGGTACAGATTACACCAAATAAAGAAGCACAGTCTTTTTTGGTGAATTTCTCGATGGATTATCCGTTGATTGCCAAAGCGGAATTGATTCTGAATTCGCTTATCGATCAGTATAATCAAGATGTGACGTATGATAAGGCACAGGTCACACGTGCGACATCGAAGTTTATTACGTCCCGTTTGGAGTTGATTTCCAGAGATTTGGCAGATGCCGATTCGAAAGTGGCGGATTTTAAAGATCGTAATAGCCTGATGGATATGCAGGCAGAGGCGCAACTCTATATGCAGAACGCTACGGAAAATGAGCGCAAATTGGTGGAATACCAGACGCAGTTAAGCTTGGCGGATATGATGCGGGAGGCGACCTCTGGTAACGAATATAACTTATTGCCATCCAATATAGGACTAACCGATCCATCGATCCAAGCGAATATACAAAGTTATAATCAATTGGTGTTGGAGCGGGACGATTTATTAAAGTCGGCTACACCGGATAACCCGGTCGTGCAGCAGTTGAATAACAATATAGTCCAAATAAATAGGACACTGCAGGTGTCACTGGACAATTACCGCAAAGTATTGCAGGGTAACGTGAATGCTTTACAAAACCAGAAAAGTAAGTTTGAGGGCAAACTTAATCAATTGCCGAACCAGGAAAGGGGCTTCAAGGATATTTCCCGGCAGCAGCAGATTGTGGAAACACTATATCTCTTTTTGTTGCAGAAACGGGAAGAAACGGAGATTAAAGCGGCCGCTACACCGGCAAACTTGAAAATCGTGGATGAGGCTTATGGTTTTAGAATGCCTGTTGCACCACGAAAAGCGATTGTGATGCTTGGCGCATTGATCGCGGGGCTTTTGATTCCCTTTGCTATTTTATACATCAAGTTCCTATTGGATAATAAAATCCATTCACGCAAGGATATCGAAGAAGCCTTCCACGCACCTATTTTGGGCGAGGTGCCGAGTTCAGATCATCCCATTATTGAGGATAACGACCGTTCTTCCTTGGCAGAGGCTATCCGTATCCTACGCACGAATATTGCTTTTATGTTGGGCAATAAGAAAGACGAATCTTCTGTATTGTATGTTACCTCGACAACGGCCGGTGAGGGTAAATCGTTTATCGCCACTAATCTTGCGAAAATTCTTTCGATGTCCGGCAAGAAAGTATTGTTGATTGGAGCGGATATTCGCTCACCGAAGGTACTGGATTATTTAGGCCTATCGCACCTACAGCATACAAATATCGGTATTACGCAATATTTGATTAATCCGGAAATGTCGGTTTCGAATATTGTTATTGAGAAACCAGCTCCGTATAATTTTGATATTATTTATTCGGGTTATATCGCGCCAAATCCGGCGGAACTGTTAATGAACGGGCATTTTGCCGACTTGATCGCATACGGCCGCATGCAGTACGATTACGTCATTGTGGATACAGCGCCTGTCAGCTTGGTAACCGATACGTTATTGATTGCGGAACATGCGGATATGACGATCTTTGTAACACGTGCCAACTATTTGGATAAACGCTTGTTGAATATTCCAAAAGAGTTGTATGAAGAGGGTAAATTGAAGAATATGGCGGTCGTTATTAACGATGTGGACTTTAAACGGGGCTATGGTTATGGTTACGGCTACGGCTATGGCTACGGCGAGGGACAGGAAGTATCGTTCCGTAAACGCCTGCTGAATATAATAAAAGGCAAAAAGAAGAGTAAACGACCGATAGGTTAATCGTCACGTATAAAGAAGCCCCGATATTTTTAATATCGGGGCTTTTTCTTTTATTTTAGTTTGATAGCTACAGTCCGGAATCGTCCAATGCAAACGTGTTTTTACGGTTTTTCCATTGGCCTCGCGTAAAGTCTGGAATCTCCTGTGGGGCATTGCCCTCTTTGATGGATTTTGCCGAAAGCGGCAGGATCACGCTCATGGCATCCAGTTTCTCCGCATCGATCATCCGTTTATAGGCATCCGTTCCGCCGGTATATTCTTTGGGTAATTTCTTGCCCGCTTTCTGAAATTGTGTACGGCAGGCGGCTAACGATTGCTCTTGGATATCACAGATGGCCACGATATCCACGTCGTCGTGTAAAAGTCCTTCCCGTACGTGGTTCCGTCCGCGTCCGCCGACGCCGATAAAGCCTATGCTGACCTTCGTGTTTTGTCGTCCGAATAACAAGCCGGATGGGAGGATGGTAAGCCCTGCCGTGGTCAATAAGCTGTCTTTAACGAATGTTCTCCTGTTCATGATGTTCTGAGATTACTTTTTTACGTTAAATACACGGACCCAATCAATCTGAAAATCTGCCGGTAGATCGGCGTCACCCGGTGTGCCCGCGTGTCCCTCGATGCTCAGGATAATGGGCCTGAGCTGTGTGACAAATGCAGGGGTTTCTGCCGTATCCCACTCCCAATACTGCATACCATCCAGGTAAAATTTTAACTTTCCGTCCCGGCGTTCAAGGCCGTAAAGATGGAAATCCTCATCCAGCCCCCAAGGAAAATAGTAATTTGTGTAGCCCGGAACGGTATTGCCGTTGCCTGGTTTAGGCCACGTAAGCAGGCTGGTATTCAGCAGGTGGGGTTTATTTCGGGCACTTTTGGTTTCTTGCATATCGATTTCGATATTGGGATTCTTAGATTCCACGGGATCATCGCCCAACCAGATCGCAGCGCAAACATTGGCTGGCGCATGGATCATTTTGGCCCGAACCTCAATGTAGGTGTCACCGCCGACCTCGAATTTTGACTTGAGACAGCATGCCGTATAGTGTTTCGGGGCTTCCGGATGATTGGCATAGTCTTCTTTTTTGGCAAATAGGCGCGCAATGCCATCGCGTACTTCGGTGTTTTCCGGGCGATAGGCGAAATGCGCCGATACGCCTCCCCAGTACCAAAGTGGCTCTGCAGTCCACTTATCGCCATCAAGACGATCAAATTCATCGCTTTTGGTCGGGTCGAGTTCCCAATCCACTCCCGCGGGAGTAATAGATTCCGTAGGAAAATTCTTTTCAAATGGATTGGATTCGCTACTTTTTCCACAAGAATAGAGGATACATATACTCCATATAAAGGTAAAAAAAGATAATTTTTTCATCGTTATTCTTTATCAGTGTTTTCTATTTAATTAGTTGGTTACCGTAACCGTCCATCGTTGTTGATCCACCCGATTTCCGGCAATGACGGTATACGTGACCGGAGCGGAAAAGTCTGTATAGGCACCTAATGCGGGCTCCACGATAGCACCTTCGGATATCGTTGCCGATGGAAACAGGTGGGTTATGGAAACATCGGGATTTGCCTGGATCGTCACGGTTGCATTTTCAGCGTTGATTTGGACATTGCTGATCGCATTGGTACCGGTTTCCGTAACCAGCCTGAAGCTTTGTATAAGCGTTAGTGCACTATCGGTAGCGGGGTAGATTTCCCGTTCCTTTTGGCAGCTGAAATGGATTAAGATTATCGATAACAAGATTAATTTCTTCATGTTTGATAGTTTTTTGATGCTTTTACCAATTCTCGCTTGGTGTGAGGTTTGGGTTATTACGCAGTTCGCCTGCTGGTATAGACCAGTTATAATATTTGGGATAAGTCAGATATTTGGTTTGCATCGGTTGGGATGTCTGGCCAAAAGGTTCTCTCCGGAATCCATAGAATACCGCACCGTTAGGCATGGTTTTTTCAAAATCTCGCCAACGCTTATAATCATAATAAAGCTGTTGCTCCTGAATGAGTTCGATTTTACGTTCATGTTTGATAATTTCACGTAACTCATCTTTGTCGTTAGCGACAATATTGGGCATTCCTGCCCGGTTTCTGACGGCGTTTACGTAAGGTACAGCTTCGGCCGTTCTGTTGATTTCATTTAATGCTTCTGCATATAACAGCAGTACGTCCGCATAGCGAACAAGGATATAATCATTACCGCCATTCCCGGGTTGGTATAGGGGGGTGAATAACGAAGGCTCGACCATTTTCTTGAAGAAATAGGCGTCGTTGTCTGCAACTGGGGAAAAGGTCATATCGGCTTCTGGCCAATACTCGCCACCTTTACGGATCGCGCCACCAGAACCGCTGATATTCGGATTAAAGAATGTTTGTGAAAGACGCGGGTCTCGATTGGCAAACTCGTTTTGCGGATTATAATTGGGCGATTTGCCAGCAAGCGGACTAGGATTAGCCCTTGTGTCCCTATACCTGTTCATCTCTGCAAAGCTAATACCGTATTTTTGCCAACCTTCTATACATTCAAACATATCGATATAGTTCTGCTGTGCCTGAAGCCCTTTCCAACCATTACCTGCAAATGCACCACTGATGTTGTTTTTGTCTAAATCCCGGATAAACTGTAAGGACAATAATATTTTGGGATTGTCTGCTCCTTCGTTTTCTTCCAGAAAAAGAGCTCCAAAATCACGATAGGGATCGTTATATTTCTTAAACAATTCGAAACGGCCAGAACTGACGACATCACTCAATGCTTCGGCGGCTATTTCATAATATTCAGGTTTGTTATAGAAACCAGCGATGTATAATGCTGCCCGTGCTTTATATACCTGCGCGGCATAGCGCGTCAGCCGGCCGTGTTTTGCGTCTGCGGGGTCAGTGGGAAGTTCCGAAATGGCCTGATCAAACTCGGGCATGATAAAGGCAATAATTTCTTCTGCGGTGTTTTTTGATGGCCAGGTGTCAACGGGAAGCGGTTCCTTAATAAGTGGCGCATCACCAAATATCTGCATAAGCCGGGTGTATAGAAACGCCCGGATAGTTCTGGCCTGGCCCTTATAGTTATTTAATTCGGCATCCGGGATCTGTCCTTGAAATTGGTCAATGTTTTGGAAAAAAATATTGATGTTGCGGATATAGGTATATTTATTACTCCACATCCGGTCATTCACCCACCAGTTGTCCGTCGTCAAGGAACCGTTGGTAGCGGGAAAGAAACCTGCCTCCCAAGAATTTTTGAGAAAGATTAAATCCGTCAGGATGTCTAAGTAGGGCACACCGTTGCCTCCTTCCAACTCGTAGAAGGCATCGTACATGGCGTTGACGGCATATGCAGCATCGCCCGGCGATTTATAGAAAGAGCTTTCCGATAATTCGGATAAGGGTGGTCTTTCCAAAAAACTTTCACACGAAATAAAGCTGATAACGAATAGGAATAATAGTGATTTTGCTAGGTTTTTCATGTCTTATAATTTAGAGTCTTAAGTTTAACCCCAAGGAAACGACGGTATAATTGGGGTACCACTGATCAAAAATATCCCGTTCGGGATCAAAGCCATCCACATAATTCGGGGCATAGGTAAAGAGGTTCGTTGCCGCTAAATATGCCCGAAGTCCCTGTATTTTAATTTTGCTTAACGTATTCGTGGGCTATAACCTACCTGTACATTTTTGAGGCGCACGTATTTGGTGGTATCCTAAAAAATGGACGGGAGGAACTATACGGAAATCGTTTTTGATCAAATGGGATGCAAGTATCAAAAGATTTACCCATAGACCTGCACAATGTACCCGGCTTTTATACCATGCTGATAGCACTTATACTGGCTATTACCGGGCTGTACTTCAGTTTTCCGATTATCGGTAAGATGACCTACTGGATGGCCTCTGGAGGGAAAGAACCGGTCCAGGTACAGTTCCCGTCTTCTGATACGACATCTGTGATGAATAAAACGACTGAAGAAATGTTGCTGCATATTTGGAACCGGCATTATGTGCCATCCGATCCCTCATCGCTCAAACAAATCTTTATCAACATCCCTTCCGGCGCTGCTGCACCTTGGATAGTAGCGCTTAACGAGCATAAAATAAGCTCCCATACCGTTGATCTAAGGTTTTACGACAGGTATTCGGGACAGGAATTGTTTAAGCGCAATAAGGAAACAGGCGAAATACTTCATCACGATATCACATATAGATCCATGCTCTACCATTACAACATACATCTGGGACGTATTGTTGGCCGATTTACACAATGGCTGATGTTTGTGGTTTCTCTCGTCTGTGCTTCGTTACCTATTACCGGGTTCCTAATTTGGTATCAGCGCCGGTGGGGAAAGAAGAAGCCTGTAAAGCGTTAGCTGCATTATCCCAGGGCAACGACTGTATTATCTTCCGTCAGTTTTATGGGCACAATCCGGATTGAGGTAAACCCATCGTCGCGGCCAACCATAAATTGTATACAGAACAATAGGGAAGTCTACGGAAAGCAAAATTTTTTCTCCTTCTTTGTCAAATCGACGTCAATGTTTAGAAAAATATAGCTAGTTTTGAAAAAACGGATACATGGAGGATAACCTAAGGAATACATTTTTTGAATTACTACGTATGGGGCTTTGGGGGAAAGGCAAACTTTCTGTTGCTGAACCTTTGTCCGATGAAGACTGGGCAGTCCTTTATCAATATGCATTGAACCATACGGTGGAGGGTATTCTATTCGACAGTTTCTCGTTATTGACGGAAGAGCAATTGCCTCCTCGGGCGCTGCGCATGAAATGGACAGTACGGGTCGATCAGATCGAACGCTATAACGTTCGAATGGGAGAGGTTACTGCGGAGCAGTTTAAAGATTTTGTTCAACTAGGGACAAAACCAATTCTATTAAAAGGACAGGGCGTAGCGAGTTGTTACCCAAATCCGCTGCATCGAATATCGGGAGATATCGACTGGTATTTTGAAGAAGGTTATGACGAAGCATTAAAGTATTTGGAAGAAAAAGGGATCGCATTTAATTCCCGTATGAAATTTTGTTTGGATTACCGTTGGCAAGACATACAAATTGAACACCATCGGCATTTATTCGATATTCGTAGCCTTTTTAAACAAACTTATCTTAAAAAACTAGAGCTTGCTAACGTCGGCAATCAACAATCGCTAATAATAAATGGACAGCAAGTGAATATGCTGGCATCGGAGTTGCAAATACTACAGGTGAATGTACATATTTTGAAACATCTACTCGGTTTTGGAATCGGAATGCGACAAATTTGCGATGCTGCCGTATTATATCATGCTTATAGTGCTAAAATCGATTCAGCGCAGCTTCGGCTTATGTATAAAAATGTCGGTATTTTGAAATGGGTGCATGTATTGCATGGCATACTTGTCAAATATCTAGGTTTATCAAAAGAGGACTTGCCATTTCCTTATCCGGACAAACTAGAGGTAGATTGGATGATGGATGAAGTGTGGTATTCGGGTAATTTTGGCTATCATGACCAACGTTATGTGGCTGAAAAAAAATCGTTTGTGTCTATTTATCCGGGCGGTGCCCAGCGGTTGCTACGAAGTATGCGCTTATATTTTAAATATGCCCCCCAAGAGGTTATCTTTTTCCCGATACGACGTGCAACTGCCCGGTTGACTGCTCTTTTTTCCGGTCGGTAGTCGCAATTTCTACTCAAGACTTATAACCAATTAACAAGTCCTTCCCCTGCCAGATCTCCTGTAAGCTATACGCTAGATCTATTTTTAATTTATACATTTAAAGGTTGCCTAGATAATTTTATCTGTTGAAGATAAAGACCTTTCTCTCTATATACCCAGATTATCCTTTACTTTTTATCTTAATCGTTTCTTTGTTGTAGTTCTACAGCTACAAAAAAGTAAAATTTTTGGAAACAAAGCAGATACTTTGTTTGTTGTGTTTCTGTTGTCCTAAGGTTGTTTTTGGCGCTTTATGGATGCATAAACATAATTTGTTATGACAAGGAAACAATTTAATTCTTTGTTTGTCTTATTGTTTTTATGTAGTTTTATGAAGTTTTTGTAGCTGAAAAGCTATAATGTTGTTATTAATTAACTACCAGATTTATGAAAAGTTATGCTAAACTGCCGGCTAAGAAAGCGATGTTTTTCGTTCAAACATTTGCCTATGCTACTAAAATTATGGAGTCTCTCCAACCACGGTTTTTACGCTTTATATCTGTTTGGTTAACCACTAAGAAAACGATTAATAATCACCATATAGTTTAATTAAATAGTATAAATATGAAAACAAAGCAAAAGAAAGAGTACGTATCGCCTCAAATAGATGTGATACTTGTCGAATTAGAGGAAGGCATTGCCCAGACTTCGGGTAATTTTGACCCCCAGGTAGAAGGTCATGGAAGCGGAACAGGATACAGTGGATGGAGTACTGAAAATGAAGGAGAAACGGGATTTTAGCCATTGGTTTAAGTAAGGGATATAAATATTATGAAAAAAATAAACATTAAAATGAAGAAGCTTGCAGTAGGAACACTGCTGGCAATAGGGGTCGTTTTCGTGTCAGGATGCGCGAAAGATGCAAAACAAGATACGCCCGAACCTGATGGCGAAGGTACGCGCGTTGTGCTTAAAGTAGCTGGCATTGATGATATTCAAGGAACTCCTGCTCTAAAAGCGAATGCAGGAGGAGGAATGACCTCACCGGCAAATAAGACGGAACTAGTAAAAGGAGAAGGCTTTGATGTGTTGGTTTTCCAAGATAATAAGATTGAATCGCAATCCAATTTTGTAACCAAATCACACCGCAGTTCTTCACTTTCGGGGGCATTACGTAGTGCAGCTATGCCAACGGGGAATACGTACCGCGTTTTCTTACGTGAAAAAGGTACCACAGGTGCATTAACTACAGAAGCATTTACTTCAGGATCTACAGCGTCCATTCCGGTAGAGAAAGGAAAGACTTACGAATGGTTTGCACTATCCTATAATAATACGGCAGAAATACCTGCAGGTACAAATGGAGTCGTGGCAGTAGACGACGAAGCTGCATTACTTTATGCTTCTGGGGAATTTTCGGTAGAAGATACAGAGGGTGATGTAGTGGTGCCGGTGGAAATTACATTTAAACCTCGCTTAACCCGGGTAGCGATCGAGATTAATACCATGGGGATGTTTGCAGCAATTGAGTCATTTGATGTAAAAGTAACTGGTTTACATGCAACCCCTGACGCCATCAATGTGGTTACAGGAGATTTTGAAGGTAGTGGCGAAGCTGAACTAGATCTCACTGATGCCGATTTTGTCGATGTTGACGGTAATACATTTGGTGATCAAAAGGTCGTATATAGATATGTGGCAGCAAATACCAATGATGCAATTACGGTTAGCGTAACAAATTTGAAGACAGTATTGGATGCTAAAGCTGGAGGAGCAATCCGAGATTTTGGCGGTGCTGAATTGGTAAAAACTTTCGTTCCGGAGCGTGGTATGGAGCAAAGAATTGTTATGGGATTTGTAGAATCACCATTAGTGCGAGGTGGAGTAAGCTGGGCGAGATCCAATTTGTACTATACTGGTCCCGTGAATCCGTCGGCTCCTGGAGCAACTATGACACATAACCCCTATAGATTTTATCATAGTAACCCTCAAACGCAGGATGCTAACTCATACTTCTCTTTTAAAGGACATGTTCCACGTAAACTAGCGTCTGCGAATGAAGCAAACCAAAAAGACCCTTGTGCATTGGTATACCCTAAGGGGCTTTGGAAAACACCAACCGCAGCAGAAGTAGGTACATTGACAAGTCGGTCACCATCATTACTAGGAGATATCCTAGGAAATCTTTTAGATGCAATAGGCTTATCGGCGGCAACACCTGGAGCCTCGTATGGCAGTGAATATATACAATTCGATAATAATTACAGCAGTGTTCCCACAACAGGTGTAAATACGGTATATGGACCAGCTAATGGTGCAACCAATAATATACGCTTCCAATACAATGGACTTGATAATCGGATAGACGTATTGGAAGAGTTGATTACGTTGCAAATTGGAAATTATAACCAAGCTGGCGCATTCTGGACTAGTCAATCTGCTACAGATGCTGATCTTGGAGGCTTGCTAGGCGACCTTGCTGATCTAGGAGCCAGAAGCTTTATTGGTACAGATAGAGCTATTCTAGGTGGAATACTCGGACGCCGTGCTTGGGCTTCAAATAGTATTGGGCTTGTGAATTTGGATTTATTAAGTGGTATCAATGTACTTAGTTCTCCGCTGATGAACGTTCGTTGTGTACGTGACGCATCTTGGACAACAGCGTCGCAAGCGCCAGGTTACGATCCTATGCCAGATCTTTCCAACTTATAACAACAATCTATCTACGTCGATAGTTTTATGATAGAAGAGCCATCCGCCAACTGGCGGGTGGCCTTTTTTGTTTGCGTAATTACGCGGAAAAAGCTAACTTAACCGCAAAATCACCAAATTATGAATTTAGTATTTCTACATCAAGGTAGGCTATATTGGGCAATAGCCATCTTACTGATTTGTATCTCTTGTGGCAGCCCACGGGAAGGGCAATCCGTGCAAAATGGTAATGTAAATGCAGAGAGGGAAATATTGGGATCGATACCGGCTAAGCGTTTGCTCAGCTATTGGAATGGGTTTAATTTTAAAGCAAAAGTACAGACCGTTAATCCAGATGTAGTCGAACAGAAGTTAGTAGATTTTATCGCACTGTTCCCCACCGTGCCGGACACCGTTGTGCAAGTTGCTGTGCATGATATGCTAAAAAAAGCATCCGTAGAACCGCAAAACTTCGCTTATTTTCTGGATAAATATAGCCACTACCTGTACGATCCAAATTCGCCAATGCGAAATGAAGGATATTACGAGCAGGTCTTAACATACCTTGCCGCGGATGAAACATTGCCGCAGGAAGAAAGAAGTAAGTATGCCGTAGTGTTGGAGCTCGTACGAAAGAATCAAGTCGGAACGGTGGCAACCGATTTTGAGTATTTGGCGAAAGACGGAAAATACCGAAGCATGCACGAGGGAACAAAACCATATAAAATGCTGGTGTTTTATGATCCAACTTGTACACACTGTGCAGCTATGATGCAGGATCTTGCACAAACTCCCGCTGTACACAATTGTATAGAAAATGGTTTTTTAGAGATCGTATCGGTAAGTTTGCATCCTGATAAGGATAGTTGGACCGGATATCAAAAACGGATACCCGATAACTGGATGAACGGCTGGGATGAAAAGGGAAGGATTATTAATGATGGTCTATACAATATACGGGCCTATCCAACCATCTTTTTAATGGATGGAGCGAACGTCGTGTTACTGAAGGATGCGCCACTCGATGTCACCTTACGTTATTTGGTGAATCTGGTTTCTCGTTAACAAAGAACAAATGGATAAGAATGATGCAGAGGTTACCTTGATAAAAAATGCCGAGTTCTTCAAAATGGTAGAACAACATCTGGATGAAGGTAATCAAGTCTGGATTCCGGTAGTGGGTAAAAGCATGGAGCCTTTCCTACGGGAAAGAGATACGGCGTGTTTACAAACGGTAGGGGTAGCGGACATCGCTGTGGGTGATATCGTGTTGGCAAGATGGCAGCAGCGGCACGTGCTACACCGTGTGCTACGAAAAGAAGCAAACGAGTTATGGCTTGTGGGCGACAATAACCTCGTGCAGGTAGAAAAGATTCCTGCCGCAGATTTGATAGCGAAGGTAGTCGAAGCGCATCGTGTGGGAAAGCCATTGTCCGTTTGCAATACCTTTAACAAAAACTTGGGTATAGTATGGTATCACCTGCGTTTGCCTCGACGTGTAGTCGCCGCGATTAAACGTAGGATTTGGGAGTAGAAAATTGGAGCATAAACTGACGTATCAAATAAAATGGGCATGGGCTTTTTCGAAGCCTTATCGGAGTGCTTTGCTCCTTTATTTTTTAGCGGAGCTGGTTGCCTTGGGGCTATCCTTGCTATTTATTTACTACTCGAAACATGCTATTGACTACGCGATTGCCGGCGATACAGCCAACATGAAACAATCGTTGTGGTTGGCGATATGGAGTGTCGTGGGCGGTCAAGGAGCAAGTTTGTACGCTTCATGGGTAAACGACCGTATGCGTTCCCGGATGTTGGTACGTTTGCAGCAAGAAGTGGTGGATGCGCAAATGCGGGCAACATGGGCGTTGGTGAAAAATTGGCATACAGGAGATGTCATGGTGCGTGTCAATACAGATTGCCAAGAGGTGGTACAGATGATCGGTACGACAGCAGTAGATGCTATTATCACCATTTTCCGGTTGCTCTCGGCTTTCGGTTTCTTGTGGATCATGGATCCCATGCTGGCCGTAGTGATACTTTGTATTTCCCCGTTGGTCGTGTTTTCGAAGTTGTACTTCAAACGGCTCAAAAAGATGAACCAGGAATTGAAACGCGCAGAAAGTAACTTGGGAAATGTCGTCCAGGAAAACATGCGGTTTCGCTTGGTCATTCGAGCCCTAGGATTGCAACGGATCCGTTGGGACAAGGTAACGGGAAGTCAGGAAGCTATTTACGCCATGAAAATGCGCGTCTTGAATTTCTCTACGGTTTCAAAAGGTATTTTGCGCTTTACCGTCAATGCCGGTTTTTTGCTCACGTTTATCTGGGGGATTTTTCGGTTGCATGCCGGAGAGATAACGTTTGGTACGATGTCGGCCTTTTTACAATTGGTGGGGCGTATCCAAGGACCTGTTTTGACATTAATGGGATTTGTTCCTACGTTTATCCGGTTCCGCACAGCATTGGAGCGCGTGGATGAAATGCTGCAGTCGGAGAAAGAAGAAGAGGTGGAAGCAGAATATCTGCCTAACATACAGCAGCTACGCTTACGGGGTGTGGGCTTCCGCTACGAAGATAAGGGGGTATTCCATCAGTTTGATGCAGATTTTGTCCGCGGCAAACCTACAGCCGTAGTCGGCGCAAGTGGAAAGGGAAAGACAACCCTTATTCGTTTGCTGCTCTGCCTGCTCAAGCCAAATAGCGGCTCTTTGCAACTCCATGCAGATGGACGTGAAATGCAGTTGAGCAGTGCACATCGCACAAATTTTGCCTACGTGCCCCAGGGCGATAAGCTGTTTAGTGGAACGATACGCGAAAATCTACAGGTGAATAACCAGCCGGTTTCGGAAGAGCGTATTCGGGAAGTGTTGGTAACAGCTTGCGCCACATTTGTGTATGATCTGCCCGAGGGATTGGATACCTTGGTGGGCGAATCCGGTTATGGGCTTTCTGAAGGGCAGGCGCAACGGGTAGCCGTGGCGAGGGCACTCTTGCAGGACTGTGCCGTTTGGCTGTTTGATGAGGTGACTTCTGCCCTCGATCCATCAACAGCGGTAGAACTAGCCGATCGTTTAATAGAAGCCGGAAAAGGCAAAATATTGGTTTTCGTAACCCATGACCCGGTGCTAACCGAACGGTGTAGTCAGGTGGTGTATATTTCGTGATCAGTCACGTACGCTGGCTGATTTCTTTTTAAATTCTGAAGGGCTCATCTCAAATTGTTTTTTGAAGCATACACTAAAATATTTTGCGTTGTTGAAACCTGTCTGATAGGCAATCTCTGCTATGGTCAGATCAGATTGCTCTAATAAATAGGCGCTTCTTTTCAATCTAATATTCAAAATAAATTCTTTGATAGACATGCCTACAATGTCGTGTATTTTTTGGTATAGGATAGTTCTACCCACATTCATATCCGAAACAAAATCATCTACTGAATAAAGTGGATTGGAGATGTTCAGTTCGATAAATTTCATCGCCCTTACCAATAGTTCTTCATCCATAGACGTGATCGTTACTTTGGCTGGATCGACCACCAAGCGTTTGCTATACATTTCCCGTAGTTCTTGCTGGTTTTTCAAGATTGCTTCGGTCTGTTGCAACAGATATTCGATATCGAAGGGCTTATCGATAAAAACGGTTGCTCCGTATTCAAGGGCCTTAATTTTATGTTGACTTTCTTCCCCAACGCCCGATATCATGACGATAGGGATATGGCTGGTCTTAAAATTTTGCCTTAAGCGACGGCATACTTCAAATCCGTTGCCATTAGGCATGATGAGATCTGTAATGATCAGCTGCGGATATATTTTTTCAGCTTTGATAATCCCTTCCATACCGTCGCTTGCCGTATACATATTGTATTTTTGTGAAAGACGCTGTTCAAGGTAGGTACGCATAGCAGGATCATCTTCTATCAGCAGTAAACTGTTGGCTTTTCGTGCATTCTTGGTAGGGCTGTCGGGCTCTGTATCATCT